>JGI24003J15210_10000351_pt1 | contig 19722 bp, 20 predicted proteins | sample LinPmetageLP28_FD_15210 | JGI IMG/M metagenome (IMG submission 15210)
CTCTTTGATTGTAGTCCATTTTCTACGTTATTGTTCCCGAAAGGGGCGTTAATGCAACAAAATGTACACTGATAAGGGCACCCGAGACTGGTATAAAGTGAGGCAAACGGTTCCCTGTCATTGTTATTAGACATAGCATGCCAATTGGCCGTTCGATATAGGTGCATAGGCAATAGATCCCAAGCCATCCCCGGTAGTTCGTGTTCAAGTTCTTTCTGCGGGACAACTGGAGCCGGACGGGTACAAATTATATCGCCATTATCCCTGTACCATAATCCCGGAATTTTATCTAAGTGAATTGGATTGTCCATATCACTTTGCAATAATCCATCAACAGTATATGCCCCCTCTCCTTGACAAACAAAATCTGCTTTTTCACTATTCATTGTTTCTCTAGAAGAAGCCGAAGGGTGGAGTCCGATAAGAACAATCTTTGAAGATGATCCAGAATCTTTAAGTTTGTCGCATAAAACGCTAGCCCCATACATATTTTGTGTGGATGCTGATGGCTGTTGCCCATAGATAACCATTGCCACAAGGCGTGGATTTATATCCAATATTCTTTTAGCACTCTCATCTGGATTTAGACGCTCAGCTTCACAATCTAAAATTGCAACAGAAAACCCATTTTTACGAGAATGTTGAGCTAGTAACCCCGCCCAGATTGGTGGTTCAATAGCAGAATAGTTTTTACTTAGTTCTTGATATATTATACCAGCCCCGTTTGGTTGCACGTATAAAACATCTACATTATTGGAAGCCATTTATGAATCTCCTGTTTTTATTAATAATTCGCATACCAAGGAGATTCAATAATCTTATAACTTTTAATCAACTGGGTGATCCCAACATCTAAATCTCTATTACAAATCATTCCCTTATCATATGCTTTTTGACTACTGACTTCATAATCTCGTACATCAGGGTCAGAAGTAAATTCAGCTTTAATAATTTCTAATGGTAAATGCTCTTTTATTTTCTGTGCCAATTGAAGCTTATTCATATTAATAGTATCATTACCGATATTGTAAGTCTCATTTTTACAAGTGTCCCAGTTATCAATCACATACTTGAAAGAATCACATACATCATGTATATGGACATAATTTCTCATAAACTCACATTCGTACAATACAAGTACTCGATCCCTAAGAGCCTTTAATACAAAATTGTTTACCAATAAATCAGTTCTCATCCTAGAAGATGGTCCAAAAACTGTAGCCAAACGAAAAGTCAGGTGGTTTTCAACTTCTCTTATGGCTGTTTCTGCATCTACTTTTGTTCTGCCATATAAAGAAATTGGGTTGAGTGGGGATTCCTCTGTGCATACCGCTCCGTCACCCGTTCCATATCCAGAGTTGGTGCAGGGGTAAATTATCCTCTGGTCTTTTGACTTATTTTTTGCTAACCATTCATTAACTTCAAAGTTGATCTCTTTGGCTGCACGAGGGTCTTGATCACACAGAGGAAATCCAACCAAGGCGGCCAGAGGAATAATAATATCTGATTTTGATGCATATCTTTTTAGCGTATTTAAGTCTCTTACATCAGCATTTACAAAATCAAAATTATCGTTTGTAGTATATCGAAGCAAACTAGTTGCATCATACATTAAGTTATCATATGCAACTACTTCGTGACCATCCTTCAACAAGACATCTGTTAGTTCACTTCCAATATAACCTGCACCACCAGTAATTAATACTTTCATTTCCAGCTAATCTCCCAGTCCTTAAAGTCTGCTGCTAAACAGTCAATTTTATAATCTTTTCTGCCACCACAAATTTCCTGAATCTTATTCTTTGCAGTGTTTCTAATCCCGTTTAATCCGTGTGTTAATTCAAGGTCGTTTCCATCCTTGATCCCTTTTCTATAATTTGATTCATTGTGCCAAATGTGTAAATTCATTTGTGACAAAACTACAATCGCACGGATTACATCAGAACCAATTGCGCCATCAGTACTATCAAGGCACATTTGGATATCGTGTACAATATCTTCAATCTCTTTCGCATATTCTTCTTTATGCTCTGCTATAAATACTTCTTTCAATTGTGCGATAGAAAGTCGGTCAACTAACTCAGATAATGTTGGAAGGTATTTTCTTTCCTTATTGCTCATTGGTTTCTCCAGTAAATTGTTCAAAATATGATGTATATGAATTCACGTTCTTTGTCCCAAACAAATGTTTATATTTATAAAAAAGCTTGGCTTCTTCTTTGCGTTGGTTTAAGTTTGTTGTTTCACTCTGGGATAATCCTCCAGCTAAATATAGTCCGACAACAGCTTCAATTTTCTTAAACTTTGAACCATTGTCCACCGCTCTAAGCCACATATCCCAATCATTTGAAAAGATATAGTTTTTATTAAATAAACCACATTTTTTGTGCATTTCTTTTCTCCACAATGGCATTGGTCCGGGTAAACACTTTATCATACTATTTTTGGAAAAATCATAAGTAGAATGTTCGTAAAATTTGTCATCTGAAGTGTTATTATCCATTGTCTCATTTGGGCTGTCTGTTTGCAAGCATTGCCCATACACTAAATCAATACCCGGATTTAAATGCAAATGTTTAGACAAGATAGACAAACAATCAGGATCTCTTATATCATCTATAAGCCCGAATGTTAAAAAGTCTCCCGTGCTCATCTCTATGCCGATGTTTAAAGCTTCGGCAATACTAATCTTTTCGTCCATTCTTTTGTATATGATATTATCATAAGTGGCCGTGTATTCTTTTATTATTTCATACTCATTATCAGGTGAGTTGGCATCTATGATAATAAGTTCACAATTACTAAAGTTTGTTTGAGAAACAATACTATCCAAAAAGCTTCTAATATATTTTGATCCATTATACATTGTACCAAGAATCGTAATCTTGGGAAATTCAATTGGAGGAAGAAAATCTATCTTATCATACTTTCCTTCTAGTGCATTTCGGAAAACATCTAGTATACTTTTATTATTTTCACTCAATATGTCTATTAACTGTTGAGGTTTACTTGAAAAATAATCCTCACTAGCAACGCCTAGCATACCATTAGTTATGAGCTTACAACCTAAGATCCTAGCCTCTAAAGCAACCCTACTGTATGATTCGATCCATTGTGGGAAGAAAACTAAACTGTCAACCTTTGATAACTCTTTAACAAAATCCTCATATGACTGATTTTTGATCATCGTATATTGAATATTTTTTTGCCGGCAATACTCAATTGCAAAAGGCATTCCTTTATTTCTATTCGATGATTCCATTATTGCATAATCAATAGTCTTTTCATTGTTCATGCTTTCCCTAAGTACTTCTATTTGGTAATCCGTCCATAGATTACCTCCAAGGTTACAAATGTTTGATCCAACTAAATTCTTTTGAACAATTTCAGAATGAAGCTTGCTCTGGCATAATACAGCCCTAGCTTTAGAGAAAAAGTCTTTATTTATTACCATATTTTCTGGTACTAAAAAATTATCAAAAAATGCTGGGTTATTGTTGGCAGCATATTTATGATCATGCTCTAAAATTATGTATTCTACTTCTTTCTTTAAGAGTTCTTTGTTTTCTTCTGTAAGGGTCATAAAGTTTGCAACAATAAAGAACTTATCCTTATTCTCTAATATAAAAGAAGGAGTTAACTGAGTACATTGAACTTTTGTAAACGAATATGAGTCGGTTAAGAGACTCATTAAGTTATCGTTATAAAATTCAGCGCCGCCATTAACTCCTTGTTCTAAGAAGAAATCAGAAACAAATACTACCTCTCTAATCATAGCTCACAACTTTATTCAAGATGTTTTGCCATTCGCCGGCGTCTTCTTCGTCCGGGGTAGTCAGATACTCATTGACTGAGTCAAAGAACTTTTTATATTGGTTTTCAGCAGAAAACTCTTTTTCTAGGTAGACCTTTAGCTCTTCTGCTTGTTTCTTCTTCACATTGTTCTTGTTATAACATTCTCTAAGTGTTTTTTTGAAGTGGTCTTCCTCCACATAACACCATTTCGACTCTGCTACCAGAACACCATCCCAGACAGCTTCAGGCTGAATTTCCTTTAGTTCATATCTAATTTTTGAAAACATTGGAACCTTTTTTGTCTTACCAGATTTTTTATTCTTCTGATTAGCGTATAAAAAGTCAACCTGTCCTGACCAAGCAGGTGCGGCAATAGGTAATCCACTATATGCTGCTTCGTATATAGGAAGGCCAAAACCCTCTCCGTGAGTAGCTGTAAAATAAGATTTTATCTTAGGATGTTTATATAAAGAATGTAATTCTCCGTCAGTTAAATTACCGTGTAAAAGGTAAACATTACATTTTCTATCTTCGTACTCCGGGGCATTAACAATACCCGTTAGAAAATCTGTTACATGAAACTTATCTGGTACCGAATGGTTCATCTTGTGACACTTAATCACCAACCCAACATCATCGTCTTTAAACTCGTCCAGAAACCATTTAATAGAATTTACTAAATTTTTTCTGGGACTGTCTTGTGCCACAGTCATAAAGTTAAAATCGTTCTTTAACTCTAGTTCTAAATCAACTTGATCGTGATACTTAACAGGATACCCAACTACTTCTACAGGAACCGTGCATTTTAATGCACCTACTGGCTGTTTAGTCTGTTCATTTAAAATCGTATATATTGGATCTACCAAAGACTTCTTTGCATGTTCCGAAACCACCAAAACTTTATCTACAACTGTATTACAAGCTTGTATCCATTGGCCAGAAGCTCTATCGGTCTCAACAGCGGCAGTAATTCCTATGTTTACCTTCGCTATTTTTTGCCACTCGTTTGGGATCATAACCTGAAAAGAAATATCATAAGTAGGATATACATCCTTATACATATTGTGCTTTTCTATACAAGTTTTAATTAACTTAGTTTCTTCTGTGTCTTTCATTATCCAACTTGAAGCACCCCAAGGAGTTGGTTCAACGTGAACATCAAAATGAGATGGATTATCCATTAATGCTCTAAAGATAAACCTTGCGTGTTCACCATATCCACTACGGCTTAGTACTGGACCTCTTAATAAAACTCTTTTCATAATTCTTTTAATTCCCAACTCTTATAGTTTTTTCTCGTATCCCACGAACCGTATTTTTCGTGAACATTTTCCATCAGATTAATCCACTGATACTTAAACTGGTCAAAATTGTAATTTTTCATTACGTGTCCTCGACCGGCTGCACCAAGGGCGTTCCTTTCTTCGGCTGACATCTCATAGATTTTGACAAGAGCATCAACAAAGTCATCCTCGTTGATTCTGTCTTCACAAATAAATGGGACATTACCTCCTCCGATAACTGCCCTAGAAGATGGTTCTATACCAATACCAAACCAGTTCTCTCCATCTGTGACCTGTTCCTGAAGTCCGCCTGTCATTGTAACTATGATAGGTGTCTCACAAGCCAAAGATTCCAAAGTCGCCAAACCAAAACCTTCAGCGTCGGCAATATTGATTGTACAATCTGCCATATTATAAAACATCGCCAATTGTTCAGGTGGCATCTTTTGTGTTGAGAACTGAACCTGACCAGAAGTTAAATCAAGTTGCTGCAACAGATAATTCAACGGCTGTCCGTGTTGATCATTTACATCTGTGTGCATAATCAAAGTTGCTTTGTCGTGACCTACTTTATCTAAGAACTTTTTCCACCAAAAAATTAAACTGCCACTTTGTTTTCGTCGAGCATTACGATTATTCCAAAAGAAGACCATCTTATTTTTACAGTTGTCTTCCCTCATAGTTTTAACTATTTCTAGTTCTTGGGGGGCAAACATTTTTCGGAAAATAGTTGTATTAACCGCATGCGGAACATATTCTTCTTCTGTGTCTGGGGATACTGTTTGTACAATATCGCTAGTAACCTTAGAGATAGTAGCAATAACATCCGTAGACTCATACCATCGTTTATTATAGGACGGATAAGGATAATTATCCCATACGTGGTAATAAACTGTAGGAACTAAACTCCTTATTTCATCTTCTATTGTCCAAAGCCATTCATAAAAACGTGGATCGGTCATAAACCATAAAATATCTGGCTTATGGTGTAACAACGTGGCTCTAACTTGGTCTGCGTTGCTGTACCCGTCAACAGGGAAGATAACCCAATCGTCACCATACTGTTCGGTTTTAGAAGGAGTATAATCTGGATGCTGAACTGCACCTCCTAATGATATAACCTCAAATCTTCCTGTCTGTAACAGTGCCTCTATTACATACTTGGTTTGAGTTCCTACCCCCGATGGTAAAAGAGGGTGATCACTAATTGTTAATACTTTAATCTTTTTTTCTGACAAGTTGTTACTCCCTATAAACAATATTCCGTCTGATAAAATTCACAAGTTCCAAAACGGTCTTTGCAGCTTGTACAAGCGGTACGATTTTTAATATAATTCTGTTTGTTGATATTATGCAGTGCTTTAGTCAAAGCGTTAAGGGCATCTGTCGTTCTTTTTTTCGCAGCCGTCACTCTAACGAATTCTGCCTTCTTGCCGGCCTTTGCTGTACGCTTGAGTAAAACAAAATGACAATCAATATCCTTGGGTTCTACCTCGTACTTGCGAGCATAAAAATGTTTGTAATAAACCAACTGGTAAGCTAAGATGGTATCGCTCTTCTTTTCACGCTTCCATCCCCACGAACAGGTCTTCCAGTCAATCAGATGAATCTTTTCATCCTTCTTGGAGTAGACCACAAGGTCAATAAAGCCTTTAAACTTTTTTTCTGCTTCCGTGAATTCGGTGATGGGCACATAGAGTTGTTCTTCGGCTTTGAGCACTTCCCAGTCCTCTCCCAGCTTGCCGAACTTCTCGGTCAAGCAGCGGTAAAGGTCGGGAACGATTTCCAAACCACTTACNAGCCACTCTTTGAGCTTAAAATCACGTTTGGCCCTCTGTTGTTCACCCTCGGGTAGAGCCTCAAGTTCTTTCAGAAACTGCGCTTTAACTAGCGCCTCAATTGCGCCAGCCTTCCGATACTTTTCAGGGGAGGTCAAAGTATACTCACAAACCGTGTGTAGGGCTTTCCCAAAGGCTGTAAAAATGTTGCCTTCGAACTGAGTTACTTTATCAATGTAAGTCAACTTGTGATAATGTGGACAGATGTGCCAGTTCCGCCATTCGGAATACGAAATGTGTTTGCCTGCCAATGTAACCTACTTTCGTCTTAAAGAGTATTTAAGTGATCTATTTTTTTGTATAAAGCCGGACTGATTCTTGATAAAACATCTTTATCGTTAAGATAATATGCTTCAAATCCTGTTGCAAAATACTCTCTCAAAGAGACAGAAGCATAAGGACGTATAAAAATACCGCTAGTAACCATACCCAAAAGTCTTTTACCAACCCTTTTGTAAAGAAAATCATCAAAAGACATATCGAATTTGACATTCTTAAAATCGTATTCTGTAGTCCATAACCCTTCAGACCTCAGTTCAAATTCAAGCTGTGATCTTTTATTCAAGAACTCTTTTTTTATTTCTTCATCCCCATAAACATCTTCGATATATAAAGTTTCTACATGATGGCCTATTTCGTGAATAACATCATCTAAGAGATCTTCATAATTATCTTGCTGGTTCGATATGTAAAGTTTATTATCATCATATATGGCGTCAATTTGACGCTCTTTAAACTTCTCGTAATTTCCAAGATGAATTGATTCTAATTTACGAAAAAATGATCTTGGCAGGCGCTTTTCAATAGCTACCAAAATTTTCTTAGGATCTAAATCATTCTCTATATCATCATCAATATAAACATCAATACCGCTAAAATTAAAGTAGTTTGTAGAGTTAGACACTCTCTCAGAAATATAGTTTCTCATACTACAAAATTTCCGATGCAAGAGTTGCTAATTTAGATCTTTCGCCCTTTTTCAATGTAATATGTCCTGAAATCTGATATTCTTTAAACTTTTCGATCGCATAAGTTAGCCCATTTGATTCGGCATCAACATAAGAATTATCAATCTGTTGAACGTCACCAGTTAGAACAAGTTTTGTGTCATGACCAACTCTAGTTATTATAGTCTTTAATTCGTGAGGTGTTAAGTTCTGAGCCTCATCGACTATCATAAAAGCATTGGATATAGAACGGCCTCTAATGTAAGTCATCGCCTCTATTTCGATAGTCCCTTGTTCAATTTGCATATCTAACGCCGTCCTATCCCCAAACAAATGTTCTAAGTTATCTCGGATAGGAGCAATCCAAGGCATCATCTTTTCTTCTAAAGTACCCGGAAGGAACCCGATATCTTTTCCCATAGGTTGTACAGGTCTGGTTATGATTAACTTATTATAACCACCAGAATTACTTGAAGTATTTAAAACTTGCTCTAATCCACAAGCAGTGGCTAATAATGTTTTTCCTGTGCCAGCTTGTCCAACCAGTGATACAATGTGTACATCTTTGTCAAACAAAAGATCCATTGAGTATTGCTGCTCTTTATTCCTTGGCTCAAAGCCCCAAACATTTTTAAATTTGTTGACTTTGCGAAGGGGCGTTTCGAAGTTTGTAAATTTACATATTGCAGACTTTTTATTATCTTCACCTTTGCCGGCAAGGACCATAAATTGGTTAGGATAAAAATTTCCTTGGTCCCGTGTCAGATATAGATCACCCTCTTCATAAAATTTATCGATAACTTTATCAGCTACTTCAACTTCAGCAGTGCCATCAAAAAGCTTATCTACTGATTCAATTACTTGGTGTGTATCGTAGTCAATTGCCGCAAGACCTAAAGAGTCGCACTTGAGTCTCATATTAATATCACGAGACACTACTACAACACTGCGGCCTTCAAATCTTAATTTTAATGCTGTGGCTATAATCTTATTATCTGAATCTTCAGAGTTCATCCCAGCCGGCATATACCTTGGATCATAAGATGCTGCAAATATTTTCCCTTTGCCGCTACCAATTGGAACGCCAATGAAGAAACTACCTTTTGTTCTCAGACTATCTAAAGCACGATTTGTTAGTCTAGCGTTTAGTCCAACTACATCTTGTCTGTGTTTGTGTTTATCAATTTCATCTAGGATGACAGTAGGTATGGCGATGTCTGCTCGACCAAAACCCATAATGCAACCAACGTCCGTCAAATATACGTTAGTATCTAGGATAACAGTTTTATTCAATTTAATAACTCCTTATATGGTATAGTATCTAGCTAGCTAGAAGACAAAAAGCCGCCCGAAGGCGGCTGGTGGAGGTAGGGAGAATCGAACTCCCGTCTTGTCTAGTTTCATAAAAGGGTCATTCACAAGGTTAGAACTGTTTTTTTCGTCAGACAGACCACTTGACTAGATTATTTTATTATGGCTAAAGTAATCAAAAGCACTTAAATTCTCAAATACGTCTTTCTGTTTATTGGCTGTCGTCGCCTCAAGAGTGGTCAGGTTATTAAGCTGCCATTTCCATGTTTGAATCGTTATTTGCGATTATACTATTAAGCGTTTTTAGTGAGCCACGCTTCCCTCACCCTTGCACCGTTTTTACGTCCCCATCAGTCGATACCGTTTACCCCCATTAACATAAATACTATACAACAACATTTAAGACTTGTCAACTTATTAATGATTATAAATATGCTAGCAATAGTTGTTATGGTAATAATAGTAGGTAAAAGTAATAATAGTAGAAAAGAGTATTTGGCTGTTAAGAGCTTGCAGCTATTATAACCAAACCTGAGATAACGTTAAGGGTAAAATGAAAATTAAAGTTCCATCTCTATATCACCCATAGACTCTTCATCGGAAGTTTCATCGGAAGTTTCATCGGAAGTCTCTGTTTCATCATCCTTTTTCTCCTCTTCATAATCCGCTGTTGTAGAATCTGGCAAAGAAGGCTGAAGTTCATCTTCGAATTTATCAAAATATAGCAGCATATTAGTAAGAAGATAATCATAAAATAATTTCTTGTCTTCATCATCTGCTAGCATATCATAAGCGTCAACAATTTGTTTCTCTACTTTCTTAAAAGTTGTAGCTGCAAAATTGCGTCCTGTTTCATTTTGATCTTGTAGTTCGACAAAATCATCTTGATCGGCGCTGCCCTCGCTATCAATATCAATAAATTCTCCGGAAACTGTTTCATTACTATCATCGGCATCAAGGTCAATCTTTATTTTTTCTGATAGTAGATCGGTATCTATTTCGAATTGAAAATTCTCTGGTATTTCTTTTGTCTCTTCTGCTTGAGTAGAAGCTTCTATTGGTTTTAAAGTGTTTTTAATTGCCTGCACAATATGATTTCTGAACGATTCTCTTTGTTCTACAGAAGTTGTAAGCATCTTAAAATCATCTTCGATTACAGGTACAACCTTTTCTAACAAATCGGCCAAAACATTAATCCCTGTGAATTCACTAGGCTCTGTCGTTCCAGCTTCAGCTTCTAATAAGTTTCTTACTACTTTTCTTATTTGATTTTCTATAGTAAACGTTTCATTTAACTTGTGAGATATTCTTTTACGAATATGGTCTCTGATTAATTCCTCAGCAATTAACTGTTTTCGATCAATAGTAGTCATAGTAATATATTTATCTCCGTCTTTGACGTTTCGCTCTTCTAACTTTTGGTTTAGATGTTTTTGAACGTTTATAAGGATTGTATTTATTAGTCGGACCAAAGCCATTTAAACCGCTAGCACCTTGAATAGATCCAGCACCCATCGCTGACATTTCTTCAATGGTTTTATCTATAAAGCTATTCAAGTTTTCATTTCTTGTTGTAACAGAATTCCAAACCTCTTCTAGTTCATCGCTTGAAAGATGAGTTGGGAGTTTAGAAATAAATCTTTCTTTCTCTCCGGCAGCGATCATATCCCTGAGTGCTGTCCCTCCCATACTTTCACCGCCGATAACAGGAAAAACTATTTCTTTCACGTTTACACCGGGATTATGCCTTTCAGCATAAGATTGGGCACGAGCAAAACGAGTATCTCCCTGATCCTTGTCACTCTTTCCAAGAAATACAGTATCACCGTCAGAGAAAGAATTTTTATCTGCTATTAAATCATATACATCCGCTACTGGAGTTTTACCTTCTTGGATTCTAACCTTAATATTATTGTCATTTCTGGTATAAAGGTCCCACAGGTTTTTTGATTGCTCCGCTGTAATAGTAATCTTTGGTTCGATATCAGAAAAACGTGGATTCTTTCCGATGATGACTATGACTTCATCGACATCAGAATTGGAGGCCAATCCTTTAGCTAATCCATAGTGTCCTGCGTGTGGTGGTTTAAAACCTCCCGGCAGTAAGGCTACTTTTTTACCCGTTTTCTCAGTCAGTACTTGAGTGTCAAAATTTATACTTTCTGTGTTTAGTTTTTTATCTGCTCTTGCGTACCTAAACATGCCTAAGATTTGATTCAAAGGAGCAAAGTTACCAGCGAACTTATAAGTATGTCCGTTATAATCAAACACAACGGCTTCGACAGGTGTTGTTATTTGTGAGAAATCTTTAATTTTATTTAGATGTCTTTGCATGATATCCATTGCTTGTGGATCGTCTGGCCCTCTTTCTGTTATATCGTTAACAGCAGTTGCCAAATCATCCTTAAGCCTTTTTACTTCTGCTTCTGTATCTTTAATAAAGACACTTTGTAAACCTTTTAATATTTCTACTGTAAAGTCATGAACAATTGATTCAATCGGTTGAATAGCTTCCTCTAATAACATTTTTTTAGAAACTAGAATGGTTCTAACATCCTCTAATTGTTCCTTGTCTAGACCTTTTTTTATAGCTTTTAATCCTACGTTCGCAGGTAATTTAAGTATATAATTTATCAATTCCTCTTTTAAGTTATCTGGGAGTGAAGCTTCTAGTCCATTTCTTAATCTTGAGGTAGTATAATCTAGGATCGTATCCTTATCAGATAATCCCTCTTTTGTTAGTTCTGAATCTATTTTTGATTTTGCCTCTTTTAAGATAGTGTCATCTTCTAGTTTTTTTAGCCGAATAATAGCTTGCCTAGCTAGTGAATAATCTTCTCCATGGAGAGCCTTTTGCATTTTGTCCAAAGAAGAATCCAAGGTTTCTAGAGAACCTTCGGGTATAGGAGATTTTTCACCACTCTCTCTGTCAAAAGCAAAATGACCAACGCCGTGTATTTTAAGAGTTTTAGAATCATATTTAATGACATTTTTATGGCTTGGATCCATAATTTCAGCGTTGTACCAAATATTGGTATCAGGTCCAAATATCTTTTTCTTTTCTTGACTAGAAAGTGAACTTACAGCTTTTTCAAAGGCGGAAAAACCACTTGTAAATGCTTGTTCTAATGTTCCTCTGCCAGCAAACTTTTGTGCCAACCCAGAGGCGTCAAGACCACCTTGTTTTAGATTTCCTTTATTACGAGCGCCTTTAGCCTTACCCTCAGATATAGAATAAGATAGGACAATATTTTGCCCGTCAACTTTTTCTTCTGTTGATAAATCACCATTAGAAGCCGCATCCATAATCTCTTTCATTTCTGAAAAAGTTAGATCTTGGTTATCGTAAAGGTGGCTCATATGGCCCGGAACACCACCCATTTATTTTTTCCCCTTATTTTCCTCTAAGACCTTCAACTGCTCTTCGAGAGTATTAACTTGTTCTTGAAGCTTTCGAAATTGTCTCTTTAAGGAAGAAATATGTTCTTTTGCTAATTGTAGTCTATTGGAATCTTTTTTACTGCTTGGTCTTATCTGTTCCACTACATCTTGTAGTGATTGTAAATAAGCTCTTGGGTTGCGAGCTTTCATCTCATTTAAGAGAAAGTTCTTAGATATTTGATTTAGAAAAGTTTTCATTGTAATATAATTAGTAACCTAATGAGTGTATTAACCATCGAGGGCTCTTATATTTAGAAGCCCTCCAGATATGGCTATTTGAAACTTTTTATTTCCTCCAACATGATCTGTGCCATTGATGAATAGTCTGTGCGATGATCCAGTGATATACAGGTCATCAGACATTATAAAACCAGTTCCCGTATTAGATAATGTAGATATGCCACTAATTTTTGTTGAATTTCCAGTTGCACCAAGAACAAAACCATCTGAATTATTGGTTATGGAGAGACTACCCCCACCGCCAGCAGCGGCTTGAGTTGTGCCCCCTCTTTGTCCGCTTATTGGACCTAAAACTCTATGACCCCACAATATAGACATTTTCTACAACATTGAGCCGGCATAACCAGAAGATGGCGAGCCCGGCGCTATGGCATTATGTCTCATTACAAAACCTGTTAAATTTAATGCACCATTGGCAGATGCTTTCGCATATACAGCGTAGGATGTTATTGGGATCCCCGGATAAACCAAAACAAATCCGGCTCCAGCGGCAATAGTTACTTTTATTGGCTGGTCTGATAAATCATAAGATCCCACAGACATTGTTAATACAACATCAGAATTACCATAATTGGATGCCCATAAATATAAATCCTCCATAGCATCACCCTGACTGACTGTTGGCATATGGATGGTTGACGCAGCATCAGTGACGGCCAAAGGTTTCCCAAAAGGGCTCATTGACAGGGGGAACCTAGATGTCCCACCTCCTCCTCCGCCAGCAGCAGTGCCGGCACCAGCAACATTAAATGTAGATTTAACAATCTCTGCAACTGGTGGTGCAATATTAAAACGTCCAGAATGTGACATAAATGTATCCCTCTAAATTTTGTTTTTCACTATGAACTATTTATTGACGCCAAAAACCTTATTTAATTTAGATTTCATTTTTTCTACCCAAACCTTATCAACCTGAGTATTAACAGCGGGTTTATTTTCTTTTTCCCACATACTCATTTCGCCCTTCGCAATAGATTTCTTTAAGAATACCTTTATTGCCATAAGAGGTGAGGAAAGTCCAACACTCTCAATCATTCTGTATCCAGCAAAGATGACGCCGATTAGTTCATTCTTAGAGTTAATAACAGGAGAGCCACTAGACCCCGGTTTGGTTGGTATTGTATAAACTGAGTAGCCCCTGTTATGATAGCCCGAAAATATACCTTGAAAAATCAGAACAGTACCAGACCAAAACAGACCATGTGGAGCAGCTAAATTATAAGCTAATTCACCTCTTGTGGGTTCTTTTTTAGCAATTTTAAGCACTGGTGGTTTCTTGTGGACATCTAGTACCCTCATTAAACATAAGTCGAATCTTGTATTAATATTAATGACCTCACCATCATGTTGTGATCCATTCAGACCTACTACTTTAAATCTGGATCCTTTATTTTTAACATTAAATCCTTCTATGTTTTGTTTATCTGGAATTTTATTCTGACAAGAATGCCCGGCGGTTAAAATATACGACGATCCATCATCTACTTGACTATGAAAAACATAAGCTCCTGAAGAAACGTATTTCATTTCAGCGGTCTGACATCTTTTCTTTTTAGTTTCTTTGTCTAGTCCACATCCTTCGAGCTTTATAAACTGCCGAACTTGAACAAAAGAATGTCTTGGAAATATTTCCTTGTTTTGTTCGCCGTTTATCTTAATTGTGGTACATCCACTGACACAACTAGAGATACAAAATAACCAGATTATAAGAAACTTTAAGTAAAAAGGTGTTTTTTTATTCATAGTAAAGTAACTAGAGTGTATAGAAACTATTTATCCACAGTAAATCTGTACAATGATTTCAATGAAGGATGGCTAATATAATGATAAGCAGCATGATGTTGTCAAGTATCTTGTTTCTTGGTGGTCAAACCTTTGACTTTCCTGATATTTGGAAGAAGGTCGAAGGAAAGTGGTCTTATGTCGGGCAAGTAAAAGAAAAAAAGCAAATTCTTGTCTGGATAGAAAAGACGCCAAAAACTGAAGGAAGTGAGATACTTACTAGAGAGATAAAGAAAATGCCCTTTATTACTCTATCACCCACTGGAGAGGTACTAAACCTAGAGCCCCTCCAATAAGGAGGACTTAAATGTTTGGTTTTCTTACCAGAAAAGTTACGTTATTGGGAATATTGGCTTTAAGTATTGCCTTATCAGGATACTTATATATTAAAGCAAACAGTGTTCATAAAACTGTTATATCAAGAAAATCTACATTCTATACCCCCGGACAACACAGTAATTGTAAGTGGTTAATCCATTTCAGCAATACTATAACCACAGAAGCAGGAGATAATTCACCTGCTCAAATTGGTATTCCTGAAATTATTAAAGATGGTTATATTTCTGGAATTATACAAAATGGTCCGGGAAATTCATTGCTTTTGGCCTTTAAATTACCAACTCAGTCTGATAGAACTCCACCTATAGTTTTAACCGCAACATATTCTTTAGACGAATTACCGCTTAAGACAATATCTTTTAGAGTATTTAATAGCACCGTTTTGAGGATGGTCTTGTACTCAACACAAGAAGAATGTGTCGAGGCTACAATGAAATGACACGTCTTGTTTTATTATTTCTTCCCTTGATCATAACGGCTTGTTCAGCCTGTGTTGACCAAGAAGAATTAGTAAGACTTGAATGCCTGCCCGGAGATCGACAAGTTTGTACTTCTACTGGGGATCCAATACCATCTTTAGATCCGGATGATCCACCTAGCCTACCCGGTCAATGCTCTTATGGTATAAGAACTTGCAATAGAGAAGGGTGGGGACCTTGTCTTGGCAGCGTAGAAAAAAGTGAAGAAATCTGTGATGGAATAGATAATGATTGTGATGTATTAATAGATGAAACATATCCAGAAGAACATCAACTGTGTGGCTTTGTAGAAGGTGCTGATTATGGTATTGGGATATGCACCCCCGGCGTAATGAAATGTGATAATGGCAATGTGTATTGTGATGGCCACGTTGGACCTGCTAATGAAATTTGTGATGGTTTAGATAATAATTGTAATGGATCAACTGACGAAGGAATAGCAAATTCTACTGCAATCGTTTGTTATGAAGGACCAGAAGGTACGATGGCTATTGGAGAATGTCGTGCTGGGATTCGTTATTGTACTGATGGTGGATTTGATGTACCTTGTGACGGACAAATTTTACCTGCTGCGGAAGTTTGTGACAATCTAGACAACGATTGTGACGGAGAGGTCGATGAGGGTTTTGATAATCGTGGTGTAGATTTAGTTTTTGTTCTCGACATATCCGGATCTTTTGATGAAGAGATAGAGTCAATGATACAAGGCATCGCTCCGCTTTTAGACGACCCGATAACGAGCACATTTCGATTTGGTCTGGTTGCCGTAGGCACAGCAGGCAATGGCGAGAGAAGACCTCCATATCAGTACGCAAGAATGGTCTCTAACTTTGTGCCCGCTGATGAGTTTCTAGATATCTTAGAATCTGCCAGAATGATCCAAAGTTCTGGACTAGAGCCGACCATTGATACGATGTTTTGGACAATGCGCCTTTATCCATTTTCTTGGAGAGTCGGGGCACAAAAAGTAATAATAACAATGACTGACGAAATGGCGCAGACTGCCACAGGAAAAAACTGTGCTGAGATTTCGGCAATTGCCCAAGAAGATGTTTTTGAACTTTTTGTTTTTGCCTTACAAGCTCACCATAACACGTTCTTGCCCTGTGTTCACGGAGAGCACAGAAGACTATTCACTCCTGCTGCAAACTCAGAGACTGTATTTCTTCAGATCAAGAGAATCTTCGAGGACCTCTGCATCGGCAGATGATTCAACTTTTATATGTTGAATTAAATCGACTGTATCTTGTATTTCTGTAATAGACAATTGTAGATCATTAACTAGCTTTTGAAGTTTTTCCAATATTTCAATATTACTGTCATTTATTAAAGCTTGTCCAGTTTCAGAAACATTTTTGTTAAGTTTATCCGACAATCTCTTTATTATTAGATTTACCATCGTTGCTGCCATTGGGCGTAGGTCTTCCTTACACAATTTAAACTTTACTTCTTTTGAACTCATTGTATTATTCCTTTTTCTCTAAAAATGTTATTAATGATAACCATCTTTTCTTCTTCAGATTTAGCTAAATGCCAAGCCCACGCAACCGTCTTCTTAGAATTAACTATTTTCAAACTTAGCTGTTTTACATTTTTTTCTAAAGATAATATTGATTCTTCTGACAATTCAAACATTTCTATATTGAGAGAACTTGCTAAATCTAACAATACAGCAATGTTGTTATTAGCATATGCTTGAGCCGCTTTAGAAAAAATACCGGGATATTCATCAGCGCCTACTTTATCTGGATGTGTTTTTTCTGCTATTTTTCTATATAGCTTTTTTAAATCTTTGTTCTTTGGTGGCGGTTTGGTTGGTTCTGGAACTTCTGGATCTTCATCTTCTTGTTGTTCTGGTTCCGCTTCCTTTGTAGGCTCTTGATTTGAGTCAGTCGCAACTTTGGCCTGTGGTGAGTTCGGCGGGTCAGTAAGTTCACCATATGTTTCCGGATAATGTTTTTCCATATATGCACGGATCTCAGGTTCGTTATTTAGACAGATCTCAGAAACTTCTTGTTCTTCAACTTTTAAATAAGCATGTTGAAGGATTAGTTTCTTTGTTTTTAATTTGGACATAAGGTATATAGACATAAAAAAAACAGGGAGCCGAAGCCCCCTGTTTCATAAAACTTATTTTAGGTTCAACCTTTAGCTATTAGCTACCGGACTCACCCGCTTGAGCACCAGACTCAGATACAGTACTGATCATACGCAAGGACAACATTCCACCATCAACTTGGAGGACATAATCTTGAGCACTACCATCGGTGTCTTCGCCACGAAGGACAAGTCCACCAGCAGTATCAGGATCAGCGTTAAGAACAACATATCCAGAAGCCTTGACGACGTTAGCAGCTAATTTAGCACCAAGAACTGCTCCAGCTTGGAGTTCGGCAGAACCGACACCCAAAGCAACAATCTCAGAAGCGCCAACAGCGTCATCTTTGATTTTAGCAGCAACGATAGCGTCAGTGCCGATATAAGCCTCGGTAATAGCCGTACCATTCCAGACACCAGTAGCAATAGTACCAACCGAGACTAGGTTAGGCATTGCAGTGATTTCATCATCAAGATAAGCTGCAAGTGTCTGAACGGTTGTCTGTGCCATTGTTCCACCATGGTTCATTAGAAGACCGTGGCCGTCAGAAACAGCAGTAGTTCCTATCGATGAACCGCCATCCACAAGGTTCAACTCAGCAGCAGTAGAATCTACAGAAGCCAACTTGGTGAAGTCAGCCTGAACAAGTCCAGAAACGCCATCAAGCAAGTTAAGTTCCTCAGCCGTAGAAGTAACATTCGTTCCACCAATGTCAAGAGTTGTTACCGAAATCTCACCGGCAACAGTAACAATACCGTCAGCAAGCGTAAGAAGATCACTATCGTCAGTATGACCAATGGTCGAACCGTTGACAACAACGTTATCAACGTCAAGCGAGCCGAAGCTACCAAGACCAGTGGTTGAAATAGCACTTGCGCCGTTGTCAATTGATCCGAAACCAGAAGTGATAGAACCTGCGTTCAAAGCACCAACGGTTGTCACACTTGACAAAGTATCAAGAGAACTTTCAAAGTATACCTCAAAGTCCGTCAAAGCAACTTGCTTCATTGTACCAGCGTCGTTAACAACAACACGATCTGCATCAGCAAGAGTTGTAGAAGTAGCAGAAGTGTCACCATCTATAATATTTAACTCAGCAGTACTAACTTCAGCACCGTCAAGAATACCAACCTCAGCATCGCTCAGATCCGCAAGTGCAGCAGCAGCGGCATTAGAAAGACCTGCCAAAGACGTCAGAGGTGTATTCAGGTTGTATGTGATCGTATTTGACGAACCAACAGATGCCAGACCTGTTCCAGCCGCAAAGCTCATTGCCTCAGAAGACAAAGCGACCGACTGAGCACCACCGCTTCCGCCTTGGAAATCAAGATCTTGACCTGATTCAAGACTTTGCAATGAAGTTTGGTTAAAGTTAATTGCATCAATTAGAGAACTCGAATTGTTTGCAAAAGCAGCTTGCAAGTGGTTTTTAACATCCACCGGAATTGCTTGAGCAGAACCATTTAAATCAATGGTCTTGCCGGCAACTGGAAGTCCAACAAACTGACCGTGAGAACCTGTAATAATAGAGCCAACCGACTGGGCTGGTAATATTACTTCTCTTGTTCTTGCAGAACCTGTTAATAGGCGTGATATAGCCATAATATTTCCTCCTAAGAAAATATAAAAAGTTAATGTAACTTTTAATCAACAACTGAGATCTGAGAGCAGATCTACTAGTGGTTAAAACAACTTATTTTAGGGGTAACTCAATTTACAAAACATTTGGTTTTGTTCGCTCACTTCGGAGCGATCTGTTATACGGTATAGGTAGTACTTTTATTCACAATAATGTTCAATTATTTTTAAAAATTCTTTTGCACCCTTTTCGCAGTTTTCAAGCCAATCATTAGCGGCTTCTCCATCTGCTCCATCGGTAATATATTTAAAGGAAACAAAATCCACATCGTTTTGATAACAACATTTAGCAATTGCGTAAGCTTCCATGTCAACAACATCAGCAGGAACCTTGGACATATCGCTTACAAACGTATCGCCACTTCCACAAGTGCTAAAAGTATTCAGAGGATTTTCAGACTTGAATTCCAATATTGATGGGACTTCATCATATGGAGTAACTCCAAATTCAAAACCCAACTCTTTAATATCCATATCTCTTTGGATAAATTTAGTGCAATCAACAAGAGTGTGCTTCTTAATATTTTTACT
>JGI24003J15210_10000353_pt1 | contig 19692 bp, 22 predicted proteins | sample LinPmetageLP28_FD_15210 | JGI IMG/M metagenome (IMG submission 15210)
AACCGCCCCAAAACCACATTCTCATTTTAACAAAAAACATATCAGCAGAATGCGCCCTTTGTTGATTATAAGCGTAATCGGAGTCGGAGAAACCCATTAAATCGCTAATAACCACCTAATTCACCTCATTGTTGAATAGTAGCCAAAAACTCATTTGGTATTTGGCTTTCTTCAAATGAAGCGGTTGGGGTTTCGGAAGAGAAAGTATTATTCCATGCTTCCCTTTTATTAACTCCGTATTGTTTCATACTTTCACGAAGTTTCTGTTTAATTTGTTGTTCTCTTGCTACACGCTGAAAGTGTGCTTCAATCTGTCTGTCAAGTAATCTAATCTCAATCTTATCATTAAGCGATAAATCAAATAACGCCTTCATAACCATTATTCCACCAACAGTAATCAAACCAAATAGGACTGAATGTGCAAGTGGTGTATATGGGAAACTAACTCCATAAGACGAATAGAAATATACATTTGCTCCACTGATAGTCCCGACAAAAAGAATTGTCATAACTAAACGAGTATCTTTATTTAATGCCGCCATTAAATCACCTCAAGCAAATTCAATAGAAACTTCCATAGCACCGGAGGCTTCTTCCAAATAAATTCCATTTCTGCACAATACTCCATGCATATCAAATTCTATAACTTGGTCAGGTTGTAGCGTTAATCTCGCTACTTCTTTTCCACTTGCGGCTGTATTGTCATAGACCTTAATTACTGTTGGCGCACCAACAGAACAAGCATGGATTGAAACCAATTTTGCTTGACCACTAACAATTAAGGCACTTGCCGTTTTAACGCCACTACTTCTGCAACCTGTTACCATTGAATCACCTTCGTTATTTAGAGCAGGTTTGCCCTGCCTATTTAATGTGTCGGTCTAATCACTTCTTTAAAGAAGACTTTGACTTACTTACAGCCTTAGTTTTCTTAAGTGGTGACTTCGGAAGTATTGTTTTCTTAGGAGTAGGTAAAAGTTCTTCTAACATTTCTTTGCTAGTTAGACTTTCTTTACCCATTTCCTTAGAAAGTATTCCTAAAAACCTTTCATTTAGGTTGGACAATTCTTCTTTGTCTTCTTCATCAAAGGTAAAGAAAAGATTAGGGTCAGAAAGACGGATAGCCGCCCATTTTAGCGGAACGGCTACCCCTTCTTCCCTTGTAATCTCTTGTTTTGGATTGATGTAAAGCCGACGAACTGATGAATTATCACTTAATCGAACTGTCACCATTCAATTCACCTCAAATAAGGCCCCAAGCACGAACTCGGACAGCACACGCAGGGTCGCCATCATTAGCAACCGTAGCGTTTGTTCCGTCTAAAGCCGTGAACATCAACTTAAATGAACTTGTTGATGTATAGGTTCCTGTTGCTGATGTAAGAATTGATGGAACATGAGCGTTTGCACCCTCAGTTCCACAAATTGTCACACAATGAATTGATGATAATCCGAGGTCGGAAGCGTTAATTGTTGCCCCTGCCGCTACATGGGAAGTCACATCAATTAAAGCATCAACGACATATTCATCACCAACTGCCTTTGGTCGTGTATTGCCCTTATGGTCGGGCAATAAAGTTGTTGTAAATGCTAGTGCCAATTAAAACACCTCACTGTCCAATACAAATCCAACTTAACACTTCATCGGAAACAATATCCAATGTAAGTGTCACATGGTCTGCTTTAACGCCCGCCGTGACAACCGCCTCAACAGGGAATACTTCATCAATTGAATGAGTTGCTGCATTTGCCGCTCTAACTCCATTACCCATAGGGCTAGTAGTCATAATTTCAACGGTAGTCCAACCAGTTAAAATTAACTCGGTTGTTGCCGCATCTTCTGTTATCGTTCCAAAGGCCATCTTTCGGTTGCCTTCTAAATTCATCTCGCCTAATATTACTTGTGTCTTTGCCATAATAAATCACCTCATTGTATGTTTGTTATCTTTCCTTGACCCTTGAAGAAAGAACAACCCACTTCACCAATAGTTCGGTAAAGAGCACGATTGCCCAATGTTCCAACACCGAATGGATTTCCGTTAGCGATACCATCTTCAAAGTATTGAGTTGGTTTCATAACAGAAAGCCACAAATGGTCTGTATCAAGGAAAAGCATATCACTTAGTTTGGTTGAAGCCGCACCTGTTGAAGTCATGTCTTTAACAGGAATCAATGGAATATCGTAGTATGTTGCCACACGGAATCCAACTTCTGCGCCCTTTGTTCCACGAACACCATTAACCGTAGGAACAATTTCCTTTCGGTCCATGAATCGCTCTTGGCTTTGCAATAGGTCAGCAAGTGCTTGAATGGTATCATATCCAGTTAGAATAACCTTTGGTGAACCACCAGCAAGTCGTAGGTTGCGAACCATGTTGTTTAATAGAGTTAGCGTCAATTGGCGAACATTTCCAGCAGTGTAATCAGTACCGAAATCAACTTCTGCATCAAGGAAAGAAGCGGCAGTAAATCGCTCACTACCGTAAATCTTACCTAATGCGTTAGAAGCGGAGGTTGTATCAGTTGCGAGAACTCCACCATCAATTAGGAGTAATTCTGCTCTTGATGTGATAACCTTCAACAATGATGAATAATTGTTTCCAATGTTAGGCATAGCGGCGACTTCACCGTAATGTTCCAAAGGCATAACAAGCATCTTGTTTTGAACTTCTGCGTGGTGCTTACCCATATCTTCACGCATTTGCGCTCGAATATCGCCAATTCCATCATCAATCTGTGCCATTTCCATAGCAAGTTCGCTGAAATCGAATTGATGTGCAACGACCTTTGGACTCATGTTTAATTGAGCATAGGTTGGAGCAATTGGGCCTAATCCATCTTGTGCCGTTGAAAGGGCCGCATTCTCAGGAACACCACCAATCATATCTGCTCTTGGAGAATCCGAACCTAATTCAGCAAGGTTTTCTGTTCCGCTTGCATCAACAGCGAATAAGTTTCCACTTCCACCAGCAGGTCGGCTCTTAAGAACTCGCCATCCACTCGAAGAGTAAGGTCGCTTTGCAATCATTGATAGTGCGTTGACTTCTCGGTTTAGCATAGACCAAACCTTTTGTCCATAAACGATGTTGTATAATGCGGAAACATCACCAACGGCTGAACCGGACAATGCCGGAGAACCGTCGTGGCCGGTATGAATACCGCCAATCATACCTGCTTGCTTCAAAAGAGCATTACCAGCAGGTAAGTTGTTAATTCCGTATGTTTGTGCTTCTAAATCTCGTATTGTGTTAATATATCCTGTCATTCAAATCACCTCAAATGTTGTTCACCATCTTGTGAATGTCGGACCATTCCATTTCTGCAAGGTCGTTCATTGATGGGAGGGTAATAGTTGATTCTTGTTGAGCCTTAATGATTGAATCCTTCTCGGCTGTCAAAGACTTTCGCAATTGAGTAAATTCTTCCTTAAGAGAAGTAATTTCACTTGCGGCATCATATTGTGACTTTGCGAGAATGTTCTCACGGTTGTTGCGTTCCGAAGCAAATCGGGACTCAAAGGACTTTCGGAGGTTATCGTAAGCAAGTGCTTCGAGTTGTTCCTCACGGAAAGCGGAGTAAGCCTTCTCAATGTTTGAATTACTCAAATCAAGAGAATCAAATTCATTGTTGTTGAATGCTTTAACTACGGGCATATCCGAAGAAGTCGGCTTACCGTTGTTAATCACGATTCGGTCAGCAGGTTCGCCAATTTGGTTTCCTGCGCCATCAAGAGTACGAAGGTATGCTTTATCTGTTTCTTCAAAGTCTTTGTATTCCGAATCTGCCATTTCTGTCATGTTTTCTTCTTGCATGTTTTCTTCTTCAACATCTTGGTATTCGCCCATTTCAAATGCTTCCATTTCGTCTTTGTTATCGTCAGCATTCTCTTCTTCTTCCTTACGAAGCATATTAACTTCTTCGAGAAGAGTGTCTAACTCGCTCAGTGCTTTTTCTAATTTTTCGCTCATTTTTTCACTTCCTATATCTTGTTTTAAAATATCGAATTTCGCTTCGGGGTTAATTCCTTTTTCACATATTGTAACTTCGTGGAGTTCTAACTTACTAATTTCGTTATATTCCCCTAATTCGTTGTGGCTTTTCTTTACTTTTTGTAATGCCTGTCCACCAATGCTAAATGACCTTAATGACCCTTTGCGAATGTTTCTTCCTACTTCTTTTGCTTTTTCAATGTCGTCCCTTAATTTAATTACAACAAAGAATCCAACATCATCAACTTCGGATTTCCATAATTTTCCAGTTTTATCTCTATATGAATCTACAACTTCACCGACTTGAACATTTGAGTGGTTAGTCATTACATTTCTAAACTTTGAGTCTTCCATGAACTTTATTACTGATTCTTGTAATGCTTTTAATGTAATCAAATCGTTTTGTTTGTCCACGATTTCAATACTTGCATACCCACCAATCATCAAGTCGTCGTTGCTCTTCAGAATGGTGAAATCATCATTCCTTGTCGCCATAACACTTGTTGCCATGTTTCCTCAAACCTTCCTAATCACTTTGAGTATATAATAGACTCGCCTCACTTCTCAGGCAGGGGCAATTCTTTGTTCCTATCCTCATAGATATTCCACAAACCTGCATCATCTTTCTCATCAGCAGGACTTTGTTTATAACCGGACCATGCTAACCACATATCCTTGTTTTCCACTTTTATCTTTCTTATGTTAAACTTAGTTTCAAATTTGTTTCCTTCCAAGAAATATTCATGATAACCATGTTTTTGCACTCCTAATCTAACTTCGCCTTCATCAATGATTTTTCGCTTAGATATGTTATTAGCAACCATAGCGGGGAATTTACCTGCTTTACCAAACAACTCAAATATATCGCCATCGTCTTCTAAATCAATTAACCAATTAATTGATTCATCTTTTAGTTTAATAACTAAATTTAGATTATCATCATCTCTTAGATATAATTTAAAATTACCTTGTTGATATTCCTTTGGTGTTTTATACTCCTTAAGAATATCACCTTCTTGCATTATTTTATCATCTTCAGAATAAAGTTTCTTAGTCTTCTCATCATAAGAAATCCCATCTCTTTGTTTCATCCAATCCTTAAGTTTATCAAACTTGCTCTCAAGAATGTCTTCGTATAAATCTTTATGATTTTTAACTAAATGATTATGTAATTCTTTGATTGTTTTTGGTCCTGTTGTTTTCATATGTTGGAAACCGGCAACAGTCAATCGAGATTGTTTAGTTTTCATAATTTCTTCCGCTTGTGTTTTCCAAAGGTCCAAATCAACTAATGCATTTTTAGCCATCAAGTTATCTTCTTCGAAGCCATATATAGTAAATCCATCCATATCACTTTTAATCAAAATAGATGCTTTTCCGTGAATATGGTCTGTGACTACAATTCCTTTCTTCAATGCTTCCACATTGTAATTTAGTGATTTCTTCTCATCTTTAGCAAGTAGTTCAAGGGTGACTAACTTATCGGGGTGTACGGCTTCCGGTATTTCAATGACCTTTGCTGAATGAACAATGTATCTCTCGCCCTCTTTCTTAACTTGGTCTATTTTGACTCTCACAATGCTTCCTAAGTCAGCAGATATTTTGGTGTTAAGTGCCTTTCCAACAACCATATAGGTTTTACCTTCTATTGTTTGATAATTCTTACCTTCACCTTCGGCTGGTCCTGCCCCTAAAGTATAGGAATAATTACCCTTAGATGATTTTTTATCAAGAACAATCAAATCTAAATCAACAAAATTCTTCCATTTAATCCATTTAGGATTTTTCTTAGTCCCAACATAATATGTGGAAGTAGCGTCTTTAATAACAACACCTTCTGCTGTTGGCATATCCATAATAGTTTTTGAATATTCTTCAATATCTTTAATTGAATCTGCTAAACGAGTATCTTTCTTCGATGGGAAGGCTAACATCTCACTTGAATGAATTGAATAATTATTGAAAATTAATGTCATTCTTTGTTCTAAAGGTTCTTCTAATAATGACTTTTCATTATGTCTTAACAAATCAAAAATGTGCATTCTTAAAATACCATCTTGATTTTTGTTATCAAATACATGGGCTATTGTTTCAGCCCTATTTTGGTGTTCTTCTCCTTTAAATAACATTAAAGAACCATCTAATATACAATCCCCAAAGTGCTTCTTTTTTAGTTCTTCAACTTGTTCTTTACACTTAGATGTAATATCTTTACCATCGAAAGAATAGACTTTGATTTTTTTATCTATTTTTTGCATTTGAATACGAAGCCCATCATATTTTTCTTGAACATAATATTCTCCAGTAAATCCTTTGAGTTCGTTCATATCTTCTATTTCAAATATACGGTACATTGGTTTATTTGGAACAATAAAATCTGATTCGGACTTTTCTTCCGTTGATTTTTCTTTTTCTGATTTCTTAACAGGTAGTCCTTCTATGTCTTCTAAAATATCCCAATCACTTTTTTCATTTTTAGATAAGAAAATTAACTCTAATATATTCATAGCAGCCTTTACTTTAGATTTGACTTTGTTTGAATCTTTTCCATCACCGTAATGCTCGATAATATAGAGGTCTATATCGTCCACTTCTAGGTCAAGTCCTTGAAGGCCATCTGTAATATCATCAGGTTTTATGTCTTTAACAGCGTAAATGTCTGGAGATAGGGCTTTACTGTCTTCTCTTATAGCATAGTGAACAAATTTAACCATGTTGCCAGATGAAGAAAGTAATGCTTCAAGCACTTCACCTTTGAATCTTTTGGCAAATGGGTCTGCTACTGATTCGGAAGAATACCGAAGTTTCTTGATGCCATTGAAAATTTTCTCGGCATTTTGTGATTGAGGGTCTTTAACATCGTCTGCTTCTAAATCAGAAATTTCAATAAAATTCTTTAATTCATTAGAAAGTTCATTACTATTTTCATACGCTTCTGTAATGCTATCTATTGCTTTTCTCCACTTGGACCCGTATTCTTTAGGGTCAGTGCGAGCCGATAGATAAGCCACTCTTACTTTTTCAAATAAGCGAACAATTTCATCCGATGTGGACTTATCTTTTTCAAGAAGATAAGCCATTTATTTCACCTATGAACTTCTTCCGAAATACTTTGAGATTTCCTTTAAGTCAGAAACTGCCTCTTTCAAATCTGTTTCGTATTTACCTAACTGTTTGGTAGTCGCAGTAAGTAATTTAGATGTAATGTCTCTAATCACTGAATTTATTTTTTCAAGAACTGCATTTGCATTTTTTTGTTCTTCTTCTGTAAATTTAACATCTCTAGGGTCTTCTGTTCTATCAGTTGCCTCATTTGCCTTAGCCATTTTTTCATCATCGTTGTCTCTTTTGTATTTTTGGCCAACCATAAGAGTTAATGCTCCGTATAATGCTTCCACTCTTGCTTTCATTAATTTAAGAGTTGTTTTCTGTTCGGGAGTCATTTTTTTACCCTTAAATTCCTCTTCCTTTGCTTTGATTTGAGCATCCAGTTTATGAACTAATTTTTGAGAATAATAAACCTTAGCCCGTATTTCATCATTTGACATTTTTTTAATTTTACCACTTGTAAAAGTCTCTCCACCAGCATTAGCGTGAATTTGATTCTGCTTAATGCCATGCTTAGAAGTCTTTGCCTTTGGTCGCTTTAGTTTAACTATATCTAGTTTAGTGTCTTCACCATCTCTTAAGGCTTCCAATGTTTCTCTCGCTTTCAATATAGCAAGTTCGATTATTTTTTCTTGTCTTGTTACTTTTTCTGGCATTATTGTCCACCTACTTTTTCGACCATTTTGTGAATATCGGACCATTCCATACTTCCAACATCACCAACAGATGAAGCACCAACTCCACCATTATTCATTTTTGGACTTGGACTTTGAGCAACAACTAAGCCAGACTTCATCAATAAGTTATCTTGATGATAAACAGTCTTTTCTAAGTTTTCAATTTTTTCTGTTAATGCCTTAAGGATGGCAAGTAGTTCAACATTTTGGTCAGTCACTTCTCATCACCTTTTTTCTTCTTAGGATAAACTAAATCTCTTAATTGCCGATATAGCAACTCATAGTCCTTACGAAGTTCAGTAGCAGAAGCCACTATATCAATGTTCCTTTCATCCATTGATTTCATCTTTTTATTCAACTTACTATCATCTTTAACCAACTGTAATGTCTTAAGAACATCAATTAACTCACCCATTTGAGTAAAGTCTTTTCCGAAAAATTCAGTAGGTTGTGCAGATTGCAGGACTTTCTTTAATCTCTTTTTTTCTTTCGGACCTAATGAACTAAGCAGTTCCTTTGGTTGTTGTTTCTTTTCAGCCTTTAATATAAACTCTCTATTTTCAGCCTCTAATATAAACTCCCTATTCTCTTCGTAATAATCCCAACTCATTCTTCTTCCTCCTTACCTTCTTTATATTCTTCTATTGAAGTCATAAACTCTTCCAGTTCTTCTTCAGATAAACTAGATTTGTCATATTTTTCTTCTAAATATTTTGCAATATCTGGAATTGCTGTTATTAGGTTTCCATCTTCATCGAGTAGTGGGTTTTGCCTAAATGATTGGAGCAATTTATCAAACAGTGCATCAGGCTTAACCTTTTTACCGCTTAGTTTAGCGTGTCTTGCTTCATAGAACTGTAAAAGGAGTTCCTTTTCCCTTGCTTCAGAAATTTCCTCTTGTGTTATAGTTTTAATAGTTTGTAGTTTTTTCTTAAGTCTTTTTTCTTTATTCAAAAGAATACGAATATCAGTATCTAAATCCATAAGAGGCGCAAAATCGTCCCTGTGTGTTTTTGTGTATGCATCAAAGAGTTCTTTATACTGGCCGTCTTTCATTTCTTGTAATAGTTTATCATCCATTGTAAATGCATCAATATTCCCTATGCTTGTTTCATCCGGTAAAGAATTTAAAAACGCATCAAACTTTTCATTATATTCCTCAAATTGCCATAATTCTAAATTCAAAATTGCTGAAAATCTACTCAACTGTTTAAAAATATTACTTTCTATGTCTTTTTTAATCTGTAATGTTTTCTTAACTCTTTCAAAGAAAGATTGTTTTGCAGGTTCATCTGGGAATTCTTTACCACTCATTCCTCTTCTTGGTTTGGGGAAATCATTAGCATTTGGAACCATAGTTTCTATTTTTGTTAAGACTTGACGATACTTTTTTTTGTTTCTTTCCATGAATTTAATAAAATCCTTGATAATTTTTATTTGCGCCCTTACATCTTCGGCTTTAAGGTTAGAAGCAATATTATTTAATTTTGCTTCAGTTTCCTCTAATAATTCTTCCGCTTCTTCAAACTCTTTTAGATTTTCCAAAGTTAATCTTTCCTTTTCTTCTGTTGCTAGGTTCTTAGCATCATCAACAATTTCTTTTAGGTCTTTTCCTAAATCACTTGGCCCCTCTCTAATAGCAAGAATTACCGGAAAACCTTTGAAGTCACCCTTAACTCTTTGTAAATTACCTTCTTGGACTTGAATACTTTTTTTTCTCATAGTAAATTCATAAAACTTATTCAAATCTTTAATAATATCAATAGTTAAATTTTCATACTGAGCAACCAAAGCCTTTGGGAATTTAGCAACCTTTCTTTTACTCTTTTGTTCTGCGTTAATTTCTTTTAATTTTCCAGCCATATAAGATTGAATACTTTCCTTATACTCTTTCTTTTTATCAGAATCTTCAAAGTCCTTGCTGGCTAACTTTGGATTAGCAATAGAAGCATACTTTTTAATGTAGGTAAATAAATCAACACCAATTTCTTTCTTGAAATTAGCATCTTTTAATTTGTTAGAGATAGAAACAATGTTATCCTCCATTTCTTTAATACCTTCAGTATTTTTATTATATGGGGTAGTTCTTATAATGATTTTATATCCTCTATTTGTTTTTGAGAAATCAATTAGATTGAATGCGTTTATCATCGCCTTTTTAAGTTTAGAACGAGGGAAGGGGTTATCTCCAGCATCTCTTGATGGTCCTAGTATTGGTTTTCTATCGCCAACTTTATAGCCATCGGGGATTTTCCCTTCTTTTTTATCTTCTTCAGTATATTTTCTTCTTGAAGATGAATACGATTCTAATCCAACGAACTCTCCTTCTGCATCTGTACGAGAAAGAAGTCCCTTTGCGCCTCTTCTTGCGTCTGGTAATTTTCTTTCACTTAAAATTTCAACGCCTCTTCTTTCTTTCTTTCTTCCTTCCGACGAACCAGTACCCGCATAATCAGGTTCGCCGGACATTTCCCCTTCAATGAAAAGTTCTTTAGGAAATTCATTCTCAATTGTTTCCGTACTTGCTTTCATATCAATTAAACGAAGAACTGCAATAAGGAAATCTTCTCCAAATTTAAATAACGGATTTAAAATCTCTAATGTTTTTTCTTCATCATCTTTGTTACTTATCAGTTTTTTATCTAGGAGGTCAAAGACCTTCTTTATGTCGGAATACACTTTTTTAGTTTTTTGATTAACCATTGCTGAAGCATTTTTATCATATCTATAATACTTCCTACTTCCTGTACCTAATTTATTTAGTCTTTTTATATTTTCAATAATTTGTTCATCCTTAGCCTCAATGACATTTATTATTTTTTGAATGGGTTTCTTAAGTTTTGCGTCTTCTGTATCATTCAATAAAGTTCTTAATGCCTCAATTAAATAAGCATGGACTTCAGTAGTTTTACCTTCACCATCGGATTGTAAGTAGTCCCGTACTACTTCATCATACCTTGGGCCTTTTTTATCCACTAATTTTTTATCAAGGTTTATGGTGGCAATTGGTTTTTTAAGCCTATCCAAATATTTTTTAGTTTTAGGTTGATTTAATAATTCTTTTAATTCTTTAAGATTCTTCTTTGTATTTAATTTTCCAAAGATTTCTTCTCCTGTTAGAATAGTTTTTACTTTAGGTGAAAGTTTTTCTTTTTTAGGTTCAACTATTTTCGTCCTACGAGAAACTGCTGAAGTTTTAACCCTTTCAGAATCTTTAGGTTTATCTGGCCTTTCCTTTTTATACTTAGGGGTATCTTCTTTTCCAGTAGGAATAGCAGCAGGTTCTTTCTTTGCAATATCCGATTCAATATGTTCAACAACACACTTAATCAAAAATTCAATATCATCTTCCCTTCCAGAAAGTTGAGCCTTTAGAAAAACCATTTAAATCAACTCAAAAAGGAATGTTTTCTTTCTTACCACGACGCTTAGATGGTGGCAAAATAACATCAGGAACATCATTAGAGGTTCTTATTGCTTTATGTGAAGTATCGGGCGGTAGTCCACCAACTGAAAAATCACGGCTTTTTGTAGTGGTTCTTCTTTCGGCAGAATTTTGAGCCTTAACTCTCGCTAATTCTTTTTTCAATCGCATTTCTTTTTGTTTTAAATCTTCTGTCATATTAACCAACTCTTCTTTCTGTTCTTGAATCAACATTTTGATTTCCTGCTTCGGCAGGTAATCCCGTCATGCGCTTATCCGGTCCTACTTCGTTCCTCGCTTTATTCCTTGTGGCCGGTGGATTTTCTTGGGGTTTAGAACCTCCCCCTTCTGCGAACATTCTTGTTTGTTCGTCTAAATCTCTTTGGTCTAAATTAGAACCTGCTAATGGGTCTGCACCTGCTCCTTCTTCACCTTCTGCTGGTTGTTCCGGTTGTTCAACTGGTTCTGGTTTTTTAAATGTAAATTGACCATCTTCATCCATATCCACTTCAAAGCCTAAGTTTTTAATTGAAGCAGCAATATTAACTTCAATCTCTCTTTTACGAAGACCTGCAATTTCGTCTTCTTCTTCCGATGGAGGTAATTTTAAAACCCAATCAGTAATGCCAAATTGTTTTGTTAAATATGGAAAAACATAATTATTATAAACATTCTGTGCCATTTGAACGGCACGATTAGTTACGAGAATTTGCATACCTTCGTTATTCAAACCACCACTCGTAGTATTGTCAGCCATGAATACTTTACTAACCCCATAGAAAGCAGAAATTCTATCTCTTAAATCATCCTTGACTGAAATGTAATCCATTTCTTTAAGGCTGTCCATGAACTTAATCCACTCAACAGCACCCTTTCCATTTTCTGCTTCAATACCCATAACAGGAATAAAGTGAGGGTCGGCTTCCATCTTTTCTTTTACGCCTCGCCAAAACGCTCTCATCGAATCCATGTTTCGAGTTTGAACCGCCAATAAACCTCTTGGCATTCTGCTCTTAGTGTAGGCGGAATTAACATAGTTCTCCATAGCAATAAGAGTCATAATGTGATTGTATAATGTAATTACTGGGGAGAAACCATAAAGGCGACTTGGGCTGTATTTACTAAAGTGCAACACTTCTCCTTCTAAGAAGTATTGGTCTTCACCATTTGCTCTATTTACAAAATGAACAGGTTTCATATCCGAACCGCACGATTCACATTTTGCATAAGGTTCTGTTGATAACATACTCCTGTGATTTAAACAAGTAAATCCTTTTGTTCCCTTAACTCCATCTTCATCAGCATAAATAAACATGGTCACAGGGTCGCCACGATAAATTTCTTTAATGCGATGCATTCGTATCTTACCATTACCATCCAAAAAGTATTCCTTTACTAGAACAATGTAAGCATCATCCATAGTATTCAAATCATCCTCAAGTTCTTTTAATACATCAATGAATAGTTGTTCCGAGGGATTAACATATCCTTCCAAAAACTTCTCAGCGAATTGTAGTTGTTTAACATCAGGAACTCTTAGGTCTTCTGATTCACAACGAGAACATTGTTGAACGGGTCTTTTGTGTTTTTTTCCACAATTGTTGCATATTGCTTCAAATGCTTTTTCCCAAACATATCCCCTACGATATACTTCCTGTTTCAATTGAGTAATACAAGTTCTAACAATAACAGATTGTTGAACCATGGAATAAATGATGGGTGCTGTCATCATGTAGTTATTCTGCCGTTCTTGAATACCCATATTGAATATCTGTCTATCGGCAGGTTTAGGAGTTGAACGCCTAAATAAGTTAGTAAAAGAGAATCGTCTTCTTTCGTCAGCCACACTTACACCCCTATTGGTTAGCAGGTTTCTCTTCTGCTATATACTCTTCGACTGTCATTTTCACAAGTTTTCTTCTTTCCCAACATGGCTTACAAAAACCAAAAGGCATCAAATTGCGAGAAGAAGTAGTATAGCACCTACCACAATAAATATGCTTCATTCAATCACACCATAGCATTTTTTCGTTCAAAGCGTTGTCTTTCACTTATTCCGTACTGTCTTAAAATTTCTTCAATTCTTTCTTTGATAAAGGCAGGTGACATAAAAGGCACATTTCCTTCTAGTTCCGCTTGAATTGATTTCTTACCTGCTTCTAAGAAAGAAAGAACTTGTTGTTCCATTTCATCGGGCATATCCGTTTTATTCATAGCCTCTCTAGTTTCTCTCATATATTTAGCATAGAAGTTAGAAGGTTGTCTTTTTAAGACAGTACCGACTTGTTCCATAGAATCCATAGCACTCATTTTACAATTGTCTCTGTATTTTTGAATATCATCTAAGTATATTCCTTCTTTCAACCAATCAAAACCAACATGGTCTCTATGATTTTCCCACTTCATTAATTTAAAAATTTCATCACACCGAGGCTTATACCATTCTTGTTTTTTGTAAGACTTTTTCATTCGTATTAATTCTAATAAAAGTTTAGCATTTCCTTTCTTTAGTCTAAAATGTGGTAAGCATTTAGTCAATAAATCACTAACATGTTCTTGTGAATAAAAATTTAATCTTTGTACTGGTCGAGTGTCTTGTGGTGACTTTTGATTTAAGTGCAATTTACCAAAACCAATAGACTTATGCATTTCTTCCATAAATGCACGACCTCTATCTCCCGTAGCGATTAAACCTACTCTTGGGTTATGGTTCCTATCCATAGTAATATAGCCATCTGAATCAATAAATGCAGCAGTATAGGCCCAAATATTTTTCTTTATATCACTAGGCATACTATAATATCCACCATTGACTACTGCCACATCTAACTTTTTAATCATTTTTGAAATCATATTTGTAGTTGTGCTTCTATTTAATTGTGTAGGTAGCCGCTCATGTAATTGTCTAATTCCAATTCCGGGACTTTTTCTAATTTCAGTATTGATAAAACTTAAAACCTTTTCTTTCTTAGATTTTGCTAAAGATTGGTCAGAAATTGTTTTTATTTCAGCCCTAAAATCTTTCTTTGCTAATCTGCAACTTTTTTCCAGTGCTGAATATTCTTTACTATATACCATATCAGTTTTCTTCAAATCATATTCCCAAAATTTACAAAGAGAATCAACTACTCTCCTTCTAGAATTAACATCATCTATTTTATGTAATTTCATTAAATCTTTTTCATTGAACCTCATCTTAAGCAAAGGTTCTTTATAAGGAGTTAACCAATAAATAGAATCAATACACTTAGAAATATGGTCAGAATAACCATCAATAACTGTATCAATAGCCTTAGCCATTCTTAGCCTATCTTGACCTTTTAGTTTTCTTCTAGCCCTTCGCATTTTCTTAACTAAATCCGGAATATTTTCACCATCAACAACATACTGTCTTGGAAACAAAGTTAATTGCTTTCTGGCTTCTGTGGCATTTATGTTTAAATTTTTAGATAGAGTAGTAATTGCTTCATAATCTGACATAACATAATCAGTTATTGATTTAAGTTCAATGCCCACATCATTTAACGCTTGGACAACAGGTTTCTTTTCTTCCTGTAAATCTTCCAATTCTTCAATTTCATCTTTTGAATCAATTAAATCTTGTTCTGTCACCATCATAACTACCTCAAAAATTCATACCTATTACGCCACTATTCCGCTTATACTTGTTAGTGGTAGGCGGCTCAAACAGTCCTAAATCGTCAAGCAGTATGAAGGTTTCACTCATAGTATGCGTTGCGGCATTCGCTAAGGCAAGGCTCATCACCATGTCGTCGTGCGCCCCTATTCCTTCAAATTTTCCCTTCTCGGTGATAGCGAACATAGACAATTCTTCAAGTAATGTCATTGAAACTCTTCTGCTTTCTTCATTGCCATAAGGTAGGTTAATCTTTTTATTCTCAAAATTCATTTGAAGACTTAGAATAATCTCTTCCTTCTTCTTTCGAGTAGTATTGAAGTCGTGGACATTCAAATCACTTACATTTCTCAACTCCTGTGTAAATGATTTAGCGAATGTATTTGTTTCAAAGAGAACAACTTCGGGATGGAACATCTTTCCAATTAGCCTAACCTTTTCAATGTTCTCCCTAAACTCCACATTCTTAGAGCGGTCAATGAATACAATTGTTTTATTGTCGTGTTCATCAACTTCTAAAACAGTAATAACATTGTAATCTCCATCTGTTGATATAGCAGGGTCAACCCCGACATAATACTTGTAGCCTTCACGACGATGGGGTTTGAGAATATGTTCTTTACTCTTTGCTAATTCTAAATAGTCAGGATTGAATAAAGAAGTACCTGTTGATATAGGAACACATAGATATTCCCGTGTGAACATTAATGAGCCAACTTCTGCCTTTCTTGCAATAAGAGCATCATAGTCCCATCTTTCAGGCCATAGGGGTTCATTGAGAGCATTGAAACAAGGATATGTTCGGACTGTATAAGCAGGATTCTCTTCGAGTTGTTGATAAATATCTGTATAACTGAAGGGAGTTCCAATAACTCTCAATGAAGCGGTGTGGTGGAGTGTTGGAATCATGTCACCATAAAACCAATCGGTTACCTTTTGAATACCAGTCATACTGAATTCTTTCAAAGGGTCGTCAATAATAATTTCTTGAGGGTGAAGACCACGAATCTGTGAACCAACGGAACGCTCAAGTATTTGATTTCCGTTGGTTAATGTAATATTTCCGATAGCCCAACCTCTAGCCGGTTTAAATTGTTTAAGCATTGGGTGAGTGAACATTTTATCAATGTCCCTCATGTGAACCATTGTCTGCTTTTGGTTAGATGAAATGTATAGCATTTGATATGGAGGCTCTTGGAATACTAAATTCCAAACAACCCAACTGTGCATAAATACTGATTTTCCGTGGTCACGACTACAAACAATAACAGTTCTCTGTGTATCATTCATTAATTCAAGCCACTCTTGTTGGTATTTAGGAAACATAAAACCTAAAACATTTTGAAAAAAATAAGGAAAAGAGTTTCGAGATAACTCCATATCCATTTGATGTTCAAAGTTAAAGGCTTCTATTTCCATATCACCACTTCACTTTATTTGCCCAATAAGCGGCACTAGTTCTGCCTCTTTTAATATTCTTACGGTGTCTGCTCTTGAATGATTTGCGCTTTGCTTTCATTCTTTTGCTTTCGCCTTTCTTCGGCTTACCTGCGACACTTGCGCCTTGTTCACCAAAACGAATTGTTTTTGTTTTTTTACCGTCTTTGACGACAACAACATGAGATTTCTTAGGATGCTTCGGGGTTCTCTTTGGCTTACCAAAACCGGAAACTCCAGCCCTAACCAAAGCAGGGTCTTTCTTTTTTAAAATGACTTTCCAACTCATCTTTTGTCCCTCTTAGAGTCTAATTCTCTTTTGGACCTTTTCTGCCTTTCTTTAAGTTCATCCATAGGAGTTCGTGGTCTAGACTTGTCTTCTAATTTTTCAAAGTAAGCCATAATCTCATCTATTTCTTTTTCAGTTGGATTACGAGCCATAAACTTTTCACCTAACTCTTGAACCTCTTTAGAATCTTTACCGTGTTTGGAAACAAGCATTCTTAGCATGGCTTTGATTTGTGGTACTAATAAATCCCTTTTCTTCTTAGCCTCCCTTTCCATCAATTTATCTATTTCTTTTTGTTTTTCGGGGCTGGCATTCCTATACCCTTTTCCTTTTTTATAGTCGGAATCTTTCTTTAAAACACTTTGCCAATTCATTTCTCTCCCCTCAGTTGGTTTTCTTTAGAAGTCTTATCATCATCAATTGGGCCACCTTTAGCCCAAGTGTAGCAAGTTCTCGCTGAATGGCATTTAAAATCATGCATCCAACAATAGCCTAAGCGACCGTCTTCATCTGTATTTAGTGGCATACATTCATCCATTCTTGGGGATATATCAAATGCAACACAATTACTACAATTAGAGTTCTTAGCAACATCAGCAGTGGTATTCCACTTCTTAGCATATTCTTCCCAATAGTTTTCATCGTTTAGATTAAGAGGACCATACTGAATATACTTTTCCTTTACTGCCCTATCTCTATTCTTAGTATTGAGTTTCAAATCTTGAGTTGCTCTTGGACAAACTAGATTCTTTAGAATGATATGCCAACTCATGCAGTAAATGGCCCCCTTTTTTTACTACTTGGTTTATGAGTGTAAATATCTCCATCCTTGTGCATGAAAACTTTTCCTTCTTTTTCTAACTTAGATAGTGCTCTTTTAATTTCAGTTTCCTTACCAAACTGTTTTAAGTTCTTCATACCTAATGCACCACCTTCTTTTTTTATTTCTTTCAGAATTTGTCGCTCTAATTTTGCCATTTTCATTTTAGGGCTAACATTCATAAAATCTGTTATTTCTTCGGAGTCTTCAAACGGCCCTATTTTTTCTGTACCGCAATGCGCTTTTAATATCTCTTTCCATTCATTCATGATTTTCCCTTCCTTCTTGGATAACTTTTACATTTGGCACAGGTCGCCCTGCATCTTTGTTTTTTTCCTTTTGAAGCACTTTCACGGCCACAGGGCTTTACTCCTTTCTTATCGTCTTCACAAGATTGACAAGAAACCCAACCCTTTACCTTTGGTTGTCCCTTTTCACCTTCTGCTTCTTGTTCAAACCATGTTTTCAAAGGATTAGCCTTCTTTACCGAATTGCCCCAATTCTTTGCACCAACTTTACGGCAACGAACTAAAGCACCCGAAGCATAAGCAGAAGGCCACTTTTTGTAGCGGCTCTTTACTTTATGATAACAAGCATCTTGTTTCTTTTTAAGTTCTTCAAACCACAATTCAGCCATTACTTGTCACCTCGGCTTTGGTCTTCAACATCATATCGGACATTGCTTGAACGAAGCATTTCTTCTTGTATGTTTTGATAAAATTCATTTCTCCTTTTAGGTTTGGCTAATCCCGTTTCTAAATAAAACCGTATTGCCCTTTTATTATCTCTTCCTAAATTAGAATACTTTACATATTTGTTAGGGTTCTTAAATGGTATATTGTCTTGCATTATAGAATTACCCAGTCTAATCCAAATCATGTCTGACTTAGACATTGCTTTTAGAACTACATTGGATTTTTTAACCATATCAAACCAAATCCCTTTAGATTTTAGCCATTTTTGAACTTGGTCTTCGTATTTAGTTCCCTTTAGTTCTTCTTGAATATCTTCGGGAAGTTCACTAACTTGCATATCAGTAAATCCTCTTCTTCTAAAAGAGTCTACTAAATTAGGATTGGCTACATTGATGTATATAGTTCCATTCTTTTCAGATAAAACTTTTTTAACACATAATCCAAATAATCCTCGACCTGTAAAACCATTTCTTGTATGTACCCCTGCGCCAAGTGATTTGCCTTTATACCTTGCTATGCCACATACTGCTACTGGTTTTTCACCATCAAATGCTACAAACATTCTTGCCGGAGCAGTGGCCCATTTAGAATCTCTTGAGAGGTCCTTTCCATAGCGCATGGTTCTTTTCTTATATTTAAAATAACCATCATCTTGAAAAGTCTTTACTGCATCTTCTTCTGACATTTCCTTAAAAGTAATATCAGCATCAGTGTAAGTTTTACTTTCTTCAGTAGTGTTATTATTCATAACATCACCTAAAGTTAGCCTTTACTACATAAACAATCTCAGAATCGACTCCATAATCATTAGCAATATTTTCAAAGGAATCCACTGTCTTAATAATATTAATTATTTCATTTGCACTCATATCTATATTGTATTCGTTTTCCATCTTGGTAATCATCATATCCATGTGGTCAAAGTTATCTTCATTCTTCATTGAATGAATAACTGGTTTTGATTTTAATATTCTTAAAGTATCATGAACTTCAAGTAATTTTCTTTGGACAGAACTTTTAGATACTTTATCAAGGAGGAAGAGAATGTCTTTTACTTTTTTGGTATCAAAGTTATCTCCTTTTCCTTTCGCACCTCTAACTCTAAAAGACAAATTTCCCTTCCTAGAACGAATTGCTTCGACTAGTGCCTGTATAGCATAAATATCAGTAGGGTCGTCTTTGTTTATTTTCGAGTAAGCAGAAATAACATTAACACCATTAAATTTATTAAGACCAGTAGACTTAGCATCCTCCTTTTGTTTCTCATCCAATAGCCTAAATATAGAACCTAATATAGAAGCAACATCNCTGTCAATTACACTATCCATGCNATCATCATCATATATCTCTTGTAATGNATTTGCAAAATCTTCTGACTTAGAATAAAGTTCTGTGTATTCTTTGATATTATTCGCTCCGGCTAANACNTTTAAATAGTTTAAAATATCATCCACTTGTTCCTTATTAATAAAACTNCTATCTCTTTCTAGAAGTCTTTGATTTANCTTAGTAATNGCTTTGTATTTTTGACTTAATGGCCTTGTTGCAGCAATTAAACGCAAAGTAAAGTCACCGGAAAACGGAAGGTCGATACCTGCTCTATATGGTGAAAATTG
>JGI24003J15210_10000355_pt1 | contig 19584 bp, 27 predicted proteins | sample LinPmetageLP28_FD_15210 | JGI IMG/M metagenome (IMG submission 15210)
AGATAGAAGAACAACGTCTTGTTATTGAGCAATTAAAAGAAAGAGTTGATAAGCTAAATGAAGACTAGTGGCGAGGGCATAGCCCTTATTAAAAAATTTGAGGGTTGCAAGTTAGATGCATATCAATGTAGCGCGGGCGTATGGACAATCGGCTTTGGCACAACTAAGGGAGTTCAAGAAGGAGCTACCTGTACGCAAGACGAGGCTGAGACTTGGCTTGCAGACGACTTATTTGAATTTGAAAAGATCATACACAAAAAAGTTAACGTGCCTCTTCAACAGCATGAGTTCGATGCGCTCGTATCTTGGGTATACAATCTTGGTGGAGGTAACCTTTCTGAATCTACTTTACTGGTTCGGATTAACGACAATACTGATAGCAGTCGTCGTGACATACCCCATCAGATAAGGCGATGGAACAGGGCGGGAGGCGAGGTGTTAGACGGACTTGTCAGACGCAGAGAGGCTGAGGCACTGATGTGGCAGGGCAGGGAGTGGCATGAAGTCTAATCTCTTGCAGATGAAGGACTTTGACATCCTCAGCCAACAGGAGCAGGCAGAGGCAATGGCCCTGCTTAGCAAGTATCAACAGATGGAACTTGCTGACGGGTGTCAGGGCGACTTCATCACCTTTGTGAAACACCTGTGGCCCGACTTTATTGAGGGTCGCCACCATCAAATTATCGGCGAAAAATTTAACCGAATTGCTCAAGGCAAGCTCAAGCGACTCATCGTCTGCCTGCCCCCCAGACACTCCAAGTCTGAATTTGCCTCGACCTTCTTTCCTGCGTGGATGATGGGTCTGCGCGGCAACCTCAAAATCATTCAGACAACGCACACCGCTGAGCTTGCTGTACGGTTCGGACGAAAGGTCAGGAATATTATTGATTCAGAGGACTATCAGGCAGTATTTCCAGAGCTAAAGTTGCAGGCTGACAACAAATCAGCGGGGCGATGGACAACCAATCAAGACGGAGAAAGTTTCTACGCGGGCGTAGGCGGCGCTATCACAGGTCGCGGAGCTGACCTGTTAATAATCGATGACCCTCACTCAGAGCAAGACGCACTATCCTCAACGGCGATGGATAGCGCTTACGAGTGGTACACGTCCGGCCCCCGCCAGAGACTGCAGCCGGGCGGGATAATCGTTATCGTAATGACACGATGGTCAACCAAGGACTTGGTTGGCAAAGTTTTGAAGCGTCAAGGAGATGATCACGCAGATCAGTGGGAAGTGGTAGAGTTTCCTGCGATTATGCCAGATTCAGATCAACCCCTGTGGCCTGAGTTCTGGAAGAAAGAAGAGCTTCTTGCAGTCAAAGCATCTTTACCGATCAGCAAATGGAACTCACAGTGGTTGCAGACGCCGACCGCGCAGACAGGCTCAATCGTCAAAAGAGACTGGTGGAAGATCTGGGAGTCTGAGCAGGTTCCTGCTTATAGTTATGTGATTCAGTCTTATGACACCGCGTATTCTAAAAAAGAAACAGCCGACTACTCCGCCATTACAACTTGGGCAGTATTTCAACCAAGGGATGGTGACCCAGACCAGATAATTCTTTTAGACGCGAAGAGGGTTCGTCTGGACTTTCCTGACCTAAAAAAACTGGCGTGGGAAGAGTACAAATACTGGGAGCCTGACTGCATCCTGATTGAAGCGAAAGCAACTGGTACGCCACTCGCGCAAGAGCTGAGGCGCATGGGAATTCCAGTCACAAGCTATAGCCCCTCGCGTGGGCAGGATAAAGTTGCTAGAATGAATTCAGTTGCGCCAATTTTTGAGTCTGGAATGGTGTGGGCGACAGAGGACAATTTCGCCGAAGAAGTTATCGATGAGATGGCTTCTTTTCCGTATGGCGAGCACGACGATTACTGTGACTCGTCGACGATGGCGTTGATGAGATTTAGGCAGGGCGGCTTTTTGCACCTTGACAACGATTACCCAGACGAAGTTCAATTGCTTCGACACGACAGAAAGGTCTACTATTAATGGTCATTGAGCGAAGATTGGGAACCGAAAACAATCCAGACGTTATAGAGACGGGAAGCGAGGTTGAAGTTTTTGTCGAGCCTACCGAGCAAGATAAAATAAAAAATGCTGCTCAGATACTAATCACTGAGCAAGACTTCTTGATGGACGATGAGATTGATGCGGTCATGGATCCTGCTCCAATGGATTTCAACGCAAATTTGGCGCTTGATTTAACCCAATCAGAGCTTGCATCGTTATCTGGCGACGTTCTCGCAAGCATTCGTTCTGATAGAGAATCGCGCAAGGAGTGGGAGGAAACGTATGTCGATGGGCTAAAGTATATCGGCATGAAGTTTGAGGATAGCCGATCTCAGCCTTTTCAGGGGTCAACGGGCGTAATACATCCAATTCTTGCCGAAGCCGTCACGCAGTTTCAGGCTCAAGCATACAAAGAACTTTTGCCGGCAAAGGGGCCGGTAAAGACCGAGGTTATTGGTGCCCGAAACGCTGAAACTGACGCGCAAGCTGAGCGGGTCGAGCAGTTTATGAATTTTTACATCATGAATGTTATGGACGAATATGATCCAGAACTAGACATGATGTTATTTTATTTGCCGATTGCCGGATCCGCATTTAAGAAGGTGTACTTCGACACCGCACGTAATAGAGCTGTTTCTAAATTTATTGAGCCTGAAAACTTGATAGTGCCCTACGAAGCGACTGATCTCAGTGGCGCTGAGCGCGTGACCCACGTTCTCAGCATGAGCAAAAACGAAATCAAAAAACAACAACTGGTCGGTTTTTATGCCGATATTGAGTTGGTCGGCGGCGGCGGTCACATTAGTGAAGATGAGATTCAAAAGCAGATTGACGAGATCGAAGGCACTTCGCCATCCTATCTGGAGGAGCGCGACCGCACGGTTTACGAAGTGCATACGGTTCTTGACCTGCCCGGCTTTGAAGATCAGAGCGAGGGCGGAGAGCCTACAGGGTTAAAATTACCTTATTTAGTCACTATCGACGAAAGTAGCCAACAGGTTCTTTCTATACGACGCAACTATGCGGAAAGCGATCCACAAAAGTCAAAGATTAACTTTTTCGTTCAGTACAAATTCTTGCCCGGCCTCGGATTCTACGGACTCGGTTTGAGCCATATGATCGGTGGATTATCTAAAGCAGCAACATCAATACTGCGTCAATTAATCGACGCCGGCACCTTGGCAAATCTTCCCGCAGGGTTCAAAGCTCGCGGTATGCGGATACGCGATGAAGATGAGCCACTGCAGCCGGGTGAGTTCCGTGACATTGATACAACTGGTGCAAGCCTGCGCGAAAATTTAATTCCGCTGCCGATCAAAGAGCCTAGCTCGGTTCTGATGCAGTTGCTTGGACTCCTCGTCGAAAGCGGAAAACGGTTTGCTTCCATTGCTGACATGAATGTGGGCGACATGAATCAAGCCATGCCGGTTGGGACAACTGTTGCGCTGTTAGAACGCGGCACAAAGGTGATGAGCGCGATCCACAAGCGCCTGCACTACGGGCAGCGGCTAGAGTTTCAACTGCTCGCAAAGGTCTTTGCCGAATATCTGCCACCCACGTACCCGTATGCGACGGGATCTGGCGCACAAGAGATCAAGGGCTTGGACTTTGATGGTCGCGTAGATGTGATCCCTGTATCAGACCCAAACATCTTCAGCCAGTCGCAAAGAATAACTATGGCACAAGAGCTGCTCACTCTGGTGCAGAGTAATCCAGATATCCACGGGCCAAAGGGAATATATGAGGCTTATCGGCGGATGTACGCGGCACTGGGAATTGATAACGTGGAGACGTTGCTTCAACCACCGCAGGATCCTCAACCACCAATACCAGTTGAGGCAGGGCTTGAGAATGCCGGTCTATTGATGGGCGCACCGGCTCAGGCTTTTGATCAACAGGATCACCAGTCTCATATTAATGCTCACCGCGCCTTGTTTATGACGGAGATAGTGAAGAGCACTCCGCCGATGCAGGGCGCAATCATTGCTCACATGATGCAACACGTTCAGTTTATGGCAGATCAAATGGCGCGTGAGCAGATGCCCCCTGAGATGATGGATCAAGAGGCGCAGTTGCAACAGATGGCGGCGGAGGGCCAACAGTTGCCGCCTGAGCAGATAGAGGCGTTTATGATGCAGATGCAACAGGTTCAATTATCTATTAGCGCACCGTTACTCGCCGAAATGACTGCGGCACTGCTAGAGAGCCTTAGTCAGGATTCCTCCGAGGATCCGTTGGTTGAAATTCGCAAGCGCGAGCTAGATCTGCGCGAAAAACAAATAGAAATAGACAACCAACAATTTGGTCAGCGGCAAGCTCAAAAAGCGCAAGAGCAGGCGGCTCAAAATGAACTTGACGCAAGAAGAATAGATACAAGCAAAGAGGTTGCTGACGACAAGCTCGACATCGCAATAGCGCGTCTTGACCAACAAGCTAACCTAAAACTAATCGACCTTCAGTCGAAGAGAGGCCAGTGATGACAGTTAAGAATATGAGCAAGGAAAAAAAGATCTCTGTTGAGTTAAAGAAAAAACCTGCCAAGCGCATGAAAACTCGCGGTACTGGCGCGGCAACCAAAGGTCTTATGTATTACGACAAAACTTAGGGGCGAATCATGGTTAACTCAATTCAACTTAAACAGCAGGAAGAGCTAAAGAAACTCAAAAAGATCCTTCGTGAGGAAGAGCGTGTTGCAAGAGAGCGCAAAGAATCTGGCGACAGTTCAGAAGATATTTTGGTGACCGTGAAGCAGGATACGACAATAACTTTCGGGAATTCTGATTCGCAAGATTCGGTTGAAAAAATCACGACTAAAACGCCGACAGTTCAAGTAGGAACAAAAGACAAACCTGCGGCCAAGAAAAAATCTTCCGCAAAAAAACAAAAGCCTGCTTCTAAGAAAAAGGATAAATGATGCCGCACTATACTGAGGATCTTACAGAAATCATTGCGGGGTTAAAAAAAGCCTCAAAGCTACACGCTGCGCAAGCTAAAAAACTTGAAAAGATCAAAAAAGATCAAAGCCAACGATACAAGAAAAAACCTGCGGCAAAAAAGAAAAATGGATGATCTCGATCTTGCAAGTTATTTAAGAAAAGTTATTGCTGAAAAGCGAAGCGACATCTCGAACGTCTTGATGGAGGGAATGCTAAAAGATGTTGAACATTACAAAAACTTGCAAGGTCAGCTAGAAGTGCTTAAACTTATAGAAATGAACATTTCTGATTTTTATAAGGGGAATAAATTTTGACCAAACCTGCGTTAGCTGCGGCTTATGTTTCGGAAGAGGATCGAGTTCTTGATCCCTCTCTTCTCGAAGCGTCAGCATTTGACCGACTACCTCAACCAACAGGGTGGAGGATACTTGTCCTCCCGTACTACGGCGCGACAACGAGTGCAGGCGGAATTGCACTGACGAAAGAAACGGTTGATCGAGAGCAACTTGCCTCTGTGGTCGCCAGAGTCGTGAGGATGGGTAGTCAATGTTACAACGATGTGGATAAATGTGGCGAGGAGCCTTGGTGCCAATTAAACCAGTGGGTAGCAATAGGTCGATACGCCGGCGCACGCTTTAAGGTGCCAATTGAAGAGGAGGACGGAAAAACCTCTTATATCGAGTGCAGAATTATTAATGATGATGAGGTCATTGCGACCTTGGAAGATCCAACCGACATAGTGAGTTTCCGATGAGCCAAGATGCCGAAGATGAAGTAATCATCAATGTCACCGAAGATAGTGACGCACCCGCTTCTGTTAACGACGAGCTTGACGCCTACACCAAAAAGGTCAGCAAGCGCATCAACAAGGAAAAGGTTAAAGTCCGTGAGGCTGAGGAGCGAGCTGCTCAGCTTGCGCAAATTGCGCAGCAAAAAGATCAAGAGCTAAATCAATTCCGAAACATTGCCGCACAGCAGCAAGTCACCGTGCTTGCTAAGGAAGAAGAGGCTCTAAAGTCAAAAGAAGCTCAGGTGGATGACATTTACCAAAAAGCGGTGGCTTCTGGCGATGGCGAGCTAATGAGCAAGGCAACCACGCTGAAAAATGACGTAGCGATTCAAAAAGAAAGGCTCAGAGTTGCTCGCAACCGTCAGGATCAACAACAATCTGCGCAACAGGTTCAGCAGCCTCAGCAGCAGATGCAGCCTCAGCAGCAGATGCAGCCTCAGCAGCAGGCTCCTCAAGAAGCCATCAAACCAAGCTCTGAAGCCCTTGATTGGCATGAGCGCAACAATTGGTTCGTCGCGTCAGAAGAAGACGCTGAGTCTGCAAGCGAGGAAAATGTTGAAGCAACCAAGTACGCTCAGTTCGTCCATATCGATCTCATTCAGCAGGGAGTGACCGCCGATACTGATGAGTATTACGAAATGCTTGATTCGAGAATCAAAAAAGTTTACCCTAATCTTAGCTCTTCAGAAAGTGAAGAGACAGTCGAGCAAAGCAGACAGCAACCCGGCGTGCAAAGAGTTGCTTCCGCCCCCTCTGGGGGGAGACGAGAAACACGCAAGAACGGAGTATCATTTTCTAAATCAGAGATGGAGCGCCTGCGAGGATTGAAGCCGCACGATATGGACGAGAAGACGTGGTTCCAAACTGTGGCAAAGGAAAAACAAAAAATCGCACAAAGAGAGGGCTTTTAAATGAGCAAGAAAATGGAAAACCGCGAAACCCGTGAAAGCATGGCGCACGATAATCAGGCCAAGCGTAAACCGTGGGCACCTGTACGGCAGTTGGACACGCCACCACCACCCGAAGGCTATCGCTATCGATGGATCAGGGAGAGTATGTTGGGGACAGAAGATCGAGCTAATGTTAGTCGTCGCGTAAGAGAGGGTTTTGAGCTTGTACGCGGAGAAGAACTGCCGACCGATTGGGTGTTGCCGACAATGGATGGCAATGGAAGACACGCAGGGGTTGTCTACAACGATGGTCTGCTACTAGCAAAAATTCCGATCGAAACGGCTGACGAGCGAAACGCTTATTATGCCAACCGCACGCAGGCGGCGAAGGACGCATTAGATAATACAATGTTCTCCGACTCCGCAGCCGACGGTCGTTACGTGAAGTATGAACCGAGCAGGCAAACTCAGGTAACTTTCGGAAGGAGATAAATGATGGCTAATCAAGATGCCGCATTTGGTATGAAGCCGATCAGAATGATCGGTGGCGCTCCGTACAACGGAGGCCAGAGCCGCTATCGCATCGCTGCAGATTATGGAACTTCAATATTCCAAGGCGATATGGTAATGCAGGTCACGGGTGGTACGGTTGAAGTACACGCTGACGGGGGCACTGTGCCCATAGTCGGTGTTTTTAATGGCTGCAGATACACCGACCCAACCACTGGCGAACAAGTATTTAGCAATTTTTACCCCGCCTCAACTAACGCATCAGACATCTTTGCATTTGTTATCGATGATCCGATGGTTGTGTTCGAGATTCAAGCGGCTATTGCATATCCAATTGCTGACCTTTTTGGAAACCATGACATTGTTTACACAACGTCTGGCAGCACTAAGACGGGTATATCTGGCGCAGAACTTCAGGTGACCGATGGTGGAACAGCCACCACTCTGCCTTTGAAGGCCATTGATATATCGCAGGATCCAAGCAACTCTGACGTTGGCGCGGCACACACAAACGTGTTGGTCGTTATCGAAAATCACATCTTCGGCGTCAAGGGCGCCGGGCTAGCATAAGGGGCTAAAAAAATGGCTATTTCAAGAGCACAACTAGCTAAAGAGCTAGAGCCGGGCCTCAATGCGTTGTTCGGTCAGTCGTACAATAGTTATACGAATGAGTACGATGCCATCTTCGCAGTTGAGGATTCTCAGAGGGCGTTTGAAGAGGAAGTATTGATCACCGGATTTGGCGGAGCACCGACCAAGACCGAGGGTCAGTCAGTTTCTTTCGACAATGCAAACGAAGGCTACACTGCCAGATACACCCACGATACAGTGGCTTTGGCCTTCGCACTTACCCAAGAGGCACAGGAGGATAATCTCTATGACTCTCTCGGTAAGCGTTATGTCAAGGCGTTGGCAAAGTCTATGCAGAACACCAAAGAGGTGAAGGGAGCAGACGTTCTTAACAATGCCTTCTCTTCTAGCTTTACTGGTGGCGATGGAAAATCATTGATTGCTACAGATCACCCCCTGACAGGCGGCGGTAAGTTGGCTAATCGTGCAACTTCGATGGCGGATCTGAATGAGACGAGCCTTGAGGATGCTTTGATTGACATCTCAACTTTCACTGACGACCGTGGTTTGACGATCTCTGTTCGCGCAACAAAGCTAGTAGTTCCACCTCAGCTTGTGTTCATTGCGGATCGAATCCTCAACTCACCACTGCGCAGTGGCACTGCTGACAACGACTTGAACGCTATTAACAATCTAGGAGTTCTGCCGGGCAACTTTACTGTCAATCACTATCTGACGGATCCAGATGCCTTTTTTATCCTCACTTCAGTGACTGAGGCGGGTGAAGGCTTGAAGATGTTTCAGCGATCTCCGATGGAGACTTCGATGGAGCCTGACTTCAGCACGGGCAACCTCCGATACAAAGCTAGAGAGCGATACAGCTTTGGATTTTCGGACTTTCGCGGCGTTTACGGCTCGCAAGGCGCGTAAACATAGCGACAAAGAAGAAGGGGGAGCTTGTAGGCTCCCCCTTTTTTTTATACACTGATTATCCGTGAAAAATTTTATCGGCAAAGACAGTCACGGCTGACGCTACGAAGACTTTGCTGAATAACTCTCGTAGGAGAAAAAAATGGCTAACACAACTTTTAACGGGCCAGTTCGATCACAGAACGGCTTTCAGGATATTACAGTTGCAGCATCGACTGGCGCTGAAACAACGAACTCAACGTATGGAACCAATGCTTCTGTTGGCGGCACCCTTGCGGTAACAGGTTACGCCGCTTTTACTACTGGTGTAGCAAACCCAACTGGACTTTTGGCACCTACAATCACTGCAAAAACTCAGATGGCTAACGGTTTTTCCGCCGCGATGGATGCAAATACCCATTACCTCGCGCCGGCAGATGGTGCCGCACTGACTGCAACGCTTCCAACTCAGGCCGCCTCGACCGCCGGTGACGTTATCATTGTCGAGTGGCACGTTGCTATAGATAACGGCGCTACACAAAAGTTTGGAACCGCCGGTGAGTTCTTCATGGCAAAGTCGGCTATCTATCGCACAACTGGAGCGACTGGCTCTGCTGTAGGACTGATAAAGTCAGTAGACGCCGCCGATGGCACTGGCGATGACTTCATGAATTTGATTGGACTGACTAATTCAGGGCCGGGCATTGGAAGCTATGTGGTGTTCACGTTTAACGGCTCAGTGTGGCGCGGAGAAGCGCGTCTTGAGTCATCAGGAACTGGTGTTGCTGCTAATCTGTCTGTTTTCGCAACAAGCTAATAATTTAGCGGGAGGGCTAACGCTCTCCCGCTATTTTGAGGGAGAAGATTATGGGTATGAGCGATGTTAAGTCTGTGACCATCACGGCAGACACGCAGGCACTAGATGCTGATGGCATCTCCACTGCGGCGGCTGTTGGAAATAACGCAGCGTTAACTATTGGCGGAGCATTGGCTTCTGGCGGAGCTTGCGTTTTTGATGCAGGCCGAATCGTAACAATTCTTTCTGCCGGTAATGATTCGTCAAAATCATTTACCGTTGTCGGAACCGACGTAAACGGCACTGCGCAGACAGAATCTATTACGGGCGCAAATGCCGGCACTGCGACGGGCACTAAATTTTTTAAAACACTTGCATCAATCACTGCCGTAGGAAATCCTGCAGGAAATGTATCCGCCGGCGTTAATGCTTCAGCGGCTGATGTTATTTTTGCCGGCAGATCTCGCTTAAAAGGTGCCTTCCTGACGAGCACCGCTACAGCGGGTAATGTGGATTTTTTAAATACGTCGCCAACTGGTTCGAGCTTAATGAAGATAAGCTCCGTCAGTGACGCCGATGCAACACGCGACGTAGTTATTCCTGAGAATGGCGTGCTTTTTACCGCAGGGATATACATCGAATATACAGTGTCAACATTTTTAACCATGACAGCTTTTCACGCCTAATGGCCGACACAAAAGATGTTGAGCGCCTAAAGAGCGGTCGATTAAAGTACCGCGACCAGACGTTTCCTGCGTACAATCAGCAGGTTAGAACGCCCGGCGAAAAAAAGAAGTTTAAGGTTTTGGCTAAAAAAGGCGATCAAATAAAGATTGTTCGCTACGGCGATCCTAATATGACAATCAAAAAGGATCAGCCTGCGCGTAAAAAATCTTTCAGAGCGCGGCACAATTGCGATGCGGTTCAAAAAAAGAAAGATGTTTTTGCCGCATCATACTGGTCTTGCAAGAATTGGTGATAATATGACAGATAAGATGATGCGCCCCCGCACAGGCAGTGGAATTAGCACCCTCACGCCATCGTATAACTATAACAGCCTCATGGCTCAGGCGCTAAATGAGTACGGGCCAAGCTCTGTAAGCCCCTATCAGCAGCAAGCCGATTATCTTATGAATCGACCAGTGTTCTCGCGTGGCACGGCTGATTATGACCCGATGGCAGGCTTTCAGTACAATCAGCCTGTAACTCAGCCTGTAACTCAGCCTGTAACTCAGCCTGTCACTCAGCCTGTCACTCAGCCTGTCACTCAGCCTCCAGTAAGCACAATGCCTACTCAGCCTGTCACTCAGCCTGTCACTCAGCCTGTCACTCAGCCTGTCACTCAGCCTGTCACTCAGCCTGTCACTGATCCTGTAACTGTTGTAACTGAGCCTAGTGCTCCGACAACTCTTGCTGAGTTGGAAGCGATGTTGGGTTACAAGTGGGTGAAAAACGAAGACACAAGCCCGATGAGAACCATGGGTTATACTCCGCAAGATCATCTGAGAGCTGAAGCAAAGAGGTATGGTATTGCTTTGCCTCCCGATGCAGCCATAATCCCGCTTGTCGAAGAAGAAGATGTTTTTGAGCCTGAAACTCCAGTTGAAGATCTTCAATTACCAGAGAATCCGATTCAGACTAATCCAGTAATTACTGGTGGCCCGACTCCTGCTGTCCCTGATCCATCAAATATGCCACCGCCCGGCACCGTCATCAATTTGCCTTTTGGTGGAAGTTTTACAATTCCTGATGACATCCAAGACAGAATTGACGCCGCAAAAGCGGCACAGGCAGGCACAGCGCCACCCCCGTTGACAGCGCCGCCACTCGAAACAATGCCTGCATCGGGAATGCCACCGCCCGGCACTGTCGTTAATTTGCCTTTCGGCGGCAACTTTACGATGCCTGATAATATTCAAGATAGAATTGACGCCGCAAAAGCGGCACAGGCAGTTACGCCGCCATCACCTGTTGCAGCGCCAACAATGAGTGAGGATGAATTAGCCGCGCTTCGAGCGAGGATAGGGAGCTTTGGTTTGGGAGGTTTTGGCAATATTAATCTGGCGGGTATTGGAAATAATATTCCTGCCGAAGAGATAAATAAAAGAGGAAAAGCATTTAACTTAAATCCTGCTACGAGAGGCGGGTTTGCATCGCATCTTGCTTTATCTCCCGCTGCCTCTAACCCGCAGTCGAATGTAGACTTTGTGAACCAAATGTCTCAAGAGAACGCCTTGGCTAGCGGTCAGTATCCCACTTTCCGTTATGACCCACAGACTAATCAGTATATTAAAGATAGTCGTTCGCTTGGCTTTACAGGTGATGCGGCTATAACCTATTTAACTCCTGAAGAATTTCAGGCTGAGTACGGAAGAGCATTAAGCAAGATGCCTAGCCTAACGCAAGAAGGTATCAATGAGACGAAAAGAAGCTTATATCAGATCCCGATGAGGGAAGAAAAGAAGCCCCCTCAAGAAAGCCAAGAGGTTATAAATAAAAATGCCTTGATGGGCAGAATAGCGGCTATGGGCAGAGGCGATTTACGTCAAGGACGATCTGGTCGATGAGTATTCCAAAAAATGTTACCAATCCGTCGCTCTACAAAAAAGCCAAGGCGAAGGCGAAGGCAAAGTTTGACGTTTATCCGAGCGCCTACGCTAACGCATATATGGTAAAAGAATATAAAAAAATGGGCGGCGGATATAGCGGCTCTAAGGCAGAGGGCGGAGAGATGAAAAGTTTTGACGCGAAAAAATCTGACCTCGATCGTGACGGCAAAATTTCTCGATACGAAAGAAAGCGGGGTGAGGCAATAGCCAAAAACATGAACACTGGCGGTGCCGTAGAACTGCAGGCGCGTGGTTGCGGGGCGATTATGAACAGCAAACGCAAAACCACGCGAGTACCCCGTGGCTAAGAAAGGATTAAAAGATTGGTTCGAGAAAGAAAATTGGGTGGATATTTCTGCACCTAAAAAAGGCGGTGGATACGAAAAATGCGGGAGGAAATCAACTTCCGACACAAAGCGTGGGTATCCAAAATGTGTGCCGTCTGACAAAGCAAGCTCTATGAGCGACAAGCAGGTTGCGTCTGCGGTTAGACGCAAGAGAGCTAAAAAACAAGGCGTTGGCGGAAAACCGACCAACGTGGCAACGTATGCATCCGATGGAGGATCGATTATGAAAGGCGCTAAGCAGATGATGAAGGGCGGTAAAATGTACATGAAGGGCGGTGGAATGCCCGGCTTGCCTCAAGAAACTCAAGAGATGGCTAAGGGCGGAGCACCAAAGACCGCTAAAGGCATGGCTAAGGGCGGAGCGCCAAAGACCGCTAAAGGCATGGCTAAGGGCGGAGCGCCAAAGACCGCTAAAGGCATGGCTAAGGGCGGGGCAGCTAAAACGTCTAAGGGTTCCGCAAAAAACTTTAGAGCGCCAAACAAAAGAAATAGCGGCTTATACGGTTGATTTGCAATATGTGCGGTATTGTGTAAAAATTTACACCTTCTCATAAAAAGGTGTCAATATGTCTTATTTGCAGAGTAATATACCGCACTTTCCCTGTTTTGTTCGCAGGGAATATACGCATAACCACGTCAAATATCACGGTGAGTACCTGCACGCACTTGCGATTGCGGTAACCACGGTGCCAGACAGGTGCCTAAGTTTTCAAGTCGTATTCACAGGCGCAGAAACATATGACACCGACGAGGATAATATCCACGGCGGTGCAATGTGGGCAAGGATGCCGATCACCGCTCTGGTTGCAGATACTCCCCTAGACGAATGGCCCAAGACGATGGCCCCTCATCTTGTTCAGCCTTGGGATTGCTCATCAAGCGATCACGATGTCACCGTCTTGAACCGCGTTAGCAGCTCACCTTGGATTGCCAAGATCGATGGCGAGTTCCACACGGCAAGATATATGTTTACCGTCGATTATACCAACTCGCACATCAGCGACGATCCGGCTCAACACAAGCAGAGTCACGTTCTTGAACTGATTGATGCAGGCGAGTACACTGGAAACATAGTTGCACTGCCAAATAATAGAGTAAGGGCGACCAATCCCGCGTTATGGCAACAAGGAGACGGCGCACCTGACTTCAAGCCAAGCCAGTGGTTGATAAGTAGCGAAGCTGACGCAAGCTACATGGACGCAGGCTATACATTCGATAATTTGTATCAGCAGCAGGTAAATAAAGATGGCGATTAGCGGATCTAAAAACTTCGAGCTAGATGTTGCGGAATATGTTGAAGAGGCTTTTGAGCGCTGTGGATTAGAGTTGCGCACGGGTTATGACCTGAAAAGCGCTAACCGTAGTCTAAACTTGATGCTTGCAGAGTGGGCAAATCGCGGCTTAAACCAGTGGACGATTGCCAAAAAAACCATTGATATGGTTGTCGGAACAGAGACTTACACCATCGATTCGGCTAATCCTAGCGCGACGATAGACGTGCTAGATGTGTTTGTGAGGGAGACAATCAACACCCAAGAAAATGATCTCACAATGACACGCATGAGTCGGGCGGAATACTCTCATTTGGCGACAAAAAAGACCACAGGCAAGCCTACACAGTTTTTCGTTGACAAAAGCATAACCCCAACCGTCACCGTTTGGCCTTCGCCCTCTGTCAACAACTCCTATGTGTTGCACCTAAATGTTTTGACGCGAATGGATGACGCAGATGAGGCTGTTAATACGCTTGATATGCCGTTTCGCTTTTACCCGTGCCTCGCCGCCGGTCTTGCATACTACATCGCACTCAAGAGAGCGCCAGAAAAGGTAACGCTGTTAAAGCAACTCTACGAGGAGGAGTTTCAACGCGCACTGAGCCAAGATCAAGAGCGATCGTCATTTAGAATCGCGCCCGGATATTCTTCGGATACCGCCTGATGCCCTACGCCTCAGACAAAAACGCATACGGCATATGCGACGTCACTGGGTTTCGTTATCGACGCAAAGATATGAAGAAGACGTGGGACGGCTTTATTGTCGGCCCAGACCAGTGGAGTCCGAAGCATCCGCAGCTCATGCCGAGAAAGGCTCCAACTGATCCGCAAGCGATCAAAGAGGCAAGACCAGAAAATGCTGACGACAACAACTTTTTTACCGTTTACACGAATGTTGGAACGGGCAAGCTAGGCCAAGAACTAAAAACTTTTGGGCTGACGTGTAGCGTTGGCACAGTCGAGGTGACCACACAATGAGCTTTACTTTAGCCACTTTAAAATCTACGATTCAAGATTATATGCAGGTCAATGAGACGACATTTAACGACAATTTGGATGAGTTTATCCGCACGTCAGAAAACCGAATATTTAATCTTGTTCAACTGCCGCAACAGCGCAAAAATGTGCAGGGAAACACAACAGAAAACTCTCGATTCTTGGCGCTACCAAATGATTTTTATGCGCCATTCTCTCTAGCAGTCATAGACTCAAGCAGCAAATATAATTACCTGTCGCTAAAGCACGTTTCTTTTCTGAAAGAATATTCGCCAAGCGTTACCTCGCGTGGTCAGCCAAAGTATTATTCGCTCTTCGACGGAGCGGCTTTTGAGCTTTCGCCAGTGCCAGATGCAGATTATACGGTTGAGATACACTATCTCAACCTGCCAGACTCACTCACAGCCGGTGCATCCTCCGGCACTACTTTACTCAGCACTGACTACCCAGACGCCCTTTTCTTTGGTTGCCTTGTTGAGGCCGCTGTATTTTTGAAAGAAAATCCTGACGTGATTGCTAACTTTGAGACACGCTTCAAAGAAATGGTCGCCAGAATCAAGAACACTACCGAAGGTCGGCAGACGAAGGACGAGTATCGTTACGATATGTTGCGTGTTGGGGTAAGCTAGTTTGGATAAGCCAGAAGAGCTTAAAGGTAAAAAAGTAGCAATAATCGGGTTAGGTGCCTCGCAGGTTGATTATTGTATAGGCGTCGAAAACTCAAAGACTTGGGATGAGGTGTGGTGTATCAACAGTGCCCTAGCCGTCTTTCCCTGCGATCGAGTTTTTATGATGGATCCAACTTCCCGATATCTCGATACGGACGATGCAGGTGCGCAGACGGATGTCATGCGCAAGATGCTGCCAAAAATGCCTGCCGATATACCGATCTATAGCTGTGCGATAGATGAGCGCGTTCCTGCTGTCGTCGAATACCCATTGGCAGAGGTCGCAGGCGAGTTTAAGTGCGCATACTTAAACACCACAGTGGCCTATTCAATAGCCTTTGCGCTATGGGCTGAGGTTGGTCAGATTGACTTATTTGGAATCGATTTTAGTTACAAGCACAATATGCACTTCGCAGAATCCGGTAGAGCCTGCGTTGAGTTCTGGCTCAGCAAGTGCATGAGCGCCGGCATTATTATTGGCGCATCGCCAAAATCAACACTGCTCGATAGCAATGTACCTCCCGCCGAGCGCCTGTATGGTTACCACAGACTTGAAGACCCTCTGGTTGCAATGCCGGACAATGAAGGACAGTGGGTAATCTGCCCCGCATCGAAGTTAGAGGAGATGATCCAAAAGCACAATATGAGCTTTGAGAAACCACTATCTGCGCCTGAGCCATACAAGGGATGAAGGGTGAAGAGGGCTTTCAGCTTGGCAATATATTGGTTTCAACCACCGACTTTGGGGGGCACAAGCCAGAGTTTTGGGCCGAAAAAGCGACCCACAAGATCTGCAGCATATCTGATGACGCCCCTCACCACGTAAAAGCGCAGGCAATGGCTTTTCGTAAAGAGATTTATGCTGTAACATTGAGAGCAATAAATAGCGCCATTGCATCTGACCGCGTTACGATTAGCTCAAAGCTAAGCACACAAGGTCACGAAGACATGGCAAAAATAGTCAAGGAGATTTAGATGGCAATCACTTCGACCGTATGTACGAGCTTCAAGACTGAGGTCTTGACTGGTACTCACAACTTTACCGCGTCTAGCGGCAACTCATTCAAGCTCGCGCTCTACACCTCGTCGGCGACCTTGGGTGCAGCTACAACAGCTTTCACGACTACGGGGCAGTCGAGCGGAACCAACTACACTTCTGGTGGTAGCGCTCTAACCAACATCACTCCAGTTGCAAGCGGCACTACTGCTGTGTGCGATTTTTCCGACCTAACCTTTTCAACGGCGACGGTCACTGCTCGCGGTTGTCTGATTTATAACGACACCAACAGCGACAAGGCTGTTTGCGCAATCGACTTTGGTGGTGACAAGGCGAGCACTGCAGGCGATTTTACCATCGTCTTTCCTGCGCCGACTGCGACGGGCGCAATCATCAGATTGGCATGATCCGTGCCACTGACAAAGATAGACTTCAAGCCCGGCATTGTTAAAGAGGGCACCGACTACTCCGAGATGGGCGGTTGGGTAGACGGCAACCTTATTCGATTCCGAAAACAAGCCGTCGAAAAAATTGGCGGTTGGAAAAAATTAGGGTCGAATAACTTTCTTGGTGTAGGTCGCGCACTGCACAGTTGGATTACGCTCGGCGGAACAAGGCTGATGGGCGTAGGCACGACCTTTAAATATTACATCGAAGAGGGCGAAGATTATTACGACGTAACGCCTCTACGCGCAACCACAAGCGCAGGCGATGTTACTTTTTCCGCCTCAAACGGGTCAACCACAATTACCGTGACAGATTCGGCTCACGGTGCTGTGAATAACGATTTTGTTACTTTTTCTGGTGCAGCCACCCTTGGCGGCACAATAACCGCAGCAGTCCTAAACCAAGAATACCAAATACTTTTGGTCACTGGGGTAAATACCTACACCCTGACAGCCAAAAACACGTCTGGAAATACTGTTACGGCAAACAGCTCTGACACTGGCAATGGCGGCAGTTCTGTCGTCGGAAAATATGAGATAAGTGTCGGTCTGGATACTTACCTACAATCTACGGGGTGGAGCGTGGGGGCTTGGGGGGCAGGCACCTTTGGGTCTTCTTCTGCGATCAGCGCTTTAAATCAACTACGCCTGTGGACGCACGACAACTTCGGCGAAAATTTAATCATCAACCCTCGCGGCGGCGGGATATACCGTTGGCTAGAGAATGATGGGATTGAGGTTCGAGCCAAGGAGATGTCTCAGGTATCTGGTGCGAATAAAGTGCCAACAGTTGGTCTTCAGGTAATTACGGGCGAAACAGCTAGACACTTGGTCGTTCTTGGAACCGATCCCCTAACTAGCGGATCCAGAACAGGCGTCCTTGATCCCATGCTTATTGCTTTTAGCGATAGCGAAAATGAGTTAGATTTTGAGCCTTTAACAACCAATTCAGCAGGTAGCGTGCGGTTGTCGAGCGGATCTTTTATCATTGGCGGCTTAAAGTCTCGCCAAGAAATATTGATCTGGACGGATACCGCGTTGTATTCGATGAGTTTCATTGGTGCGCCGTTAACTTTTGCCGTTAATCTGGTGAACGAGGGGGCCGGACTGATCTCTCCAAAGGCTGCAATTAACGCACCTCGCGGTGTATTTTTTGCGAGCAAGACTGGCTTTTACACTTACGACGGCAGCGTAAAAAAATTAAGCTGCGACGTTCAAGAGTATGTTTTTGAAGACATTGATCTCAGCCAGAGCTTCAAATGTTTCATGGCGATAAACTCCCAGTTCTCTGAGACGTGGTTTTTTTATCCAAGTGTTGAGGATGGAACTGGCGAGATATCGCGCTTTGTAATCTATAATTATGAGTCTAACACTTGGTCTATCGGGAAGATGGTGAGATACGCATGGCTTGACGCGGGTATCGAAAACCAACCGAGGGCGGCCTCTTCAATCGGATCGACATATTGTTTATTCGAGCACGAACTTGGCTTCGACGATAACGGCGCAACCATGACAGATGTCTTCATAGAGTCGGCAGACGTAGATATTTCGGATGGCAACAACTACTCTTTTCTGAAAAAGATTATTCCTGACGTGAATTTTGTCACGGAGGTCGGAGTATCCGCAACTCCGGCGATGAATATTGTCGTTAAACGGCGAGACTTTTCAAACGCTTCTTTGGTCACCGACAGCACGACTCAGGTAACCGAGTCGAGCACCTTCACAAATGTGCGCTCAAGGGCAAGGCAGCTAGTTTTTAGGTTTGAGTCTGACGAGGACGCCGCTACGCCGCTTGGCTACAAGTGGAGACTCGGCTCGACAAGAATTGATATTCAACAGTCAGGTCGGCGATGAGTGTTCTGCTTGAAACAAGGTTGCCGCTTGCGCAGGGTGATAGCGTTGACAGTCAAACGTATAACCGTCTTGTGCGGGTTTTAGAGTTAAATTTAGGTCGAGTAGATATTTCAATCTCTCCTCACTTTAATTCAACTGAAATCAGTGAGCTACAATTTGCAACGGGCGCAATTATATTCAATACTAGCACCCAGACGCATCAAGCCTTTGATGGCACAAATCTGCGCAATCTTTATGCGCACCAGACTCATCCAGAGAGTCAGGCAATAACAAGCGCTGTCGGCGCTGTGACGGTGAACACATGAATGATTTTTTGCAGAAGCGAATTCAAAATATGATCAGCGGCAGTGATCGCATGATGAATGCTTATCCTGAAGATTTAAGTGTTGTTGAGCAAGATCGTTTGCGCGATCGAATAAATCAAGATCCTCAGTTTGCCGCTCAATATCGAGAGTCTACTGACTACGCTCAGCCTCAGTCGGGCGGCACCATGTCTGATCAAGAGCGTCAAATGATAATGCAAAACATCATGGAGATGCAAAGCCAGATTGATTCTGAGACAGATCCAACGGCCCGAATGCAACTGAATCATCTCCAAGAGGCTCTTGAGGTTGGCATGAACGCCCCTTACTCGCGTCAAGCCGTTGAGCTAACCAAACAGGGCAGGGGCGAAGACAGTGCGATGGCACATCTGAGGCCGGGCGAGGTCATCCTGCCGCCAGAGGCGTTAGAGGATCCTCAATTCGAGCAGACTGTGCAAGCTAAATTTGAGGAGCTTGGAATTGACCCGATGGAGGCGGTTGTCGGTGTCGGCATTGCAAGCCTCAACCCGAATACTGGGTTAGAAGAATTTGGTTTTTTCAAAAAAATAGGTAAGTCAATTGGCAAAGTAGTCAAAAAAGTTGTCAAGCCGGTTGCTCAAGTTGCTCAGTTTGTGCCCGGCCCTTGGCAACCCTTTGCGATTGCGGCAAACAAGGCTTT
>JGI24003J15210_10000365_pt1 | contig 19382 bp, 17 predicted proteins | sample LinPmetageLP28_FD_15210 | JGI IMG/M metagenome (IMG submission 15210)
TTGCGGATCAGACCAATTCTCTTTTTGACGATGCCTTTTTATATACCTTGCTTTCTGTTCTTTATCTTTCGTTTTTGTGTAATCGTCTGCTCCGGCTTGACCGAAATGTATAGTTCGCGTTCTACCTTTTATATTCTTTGAATCAGAGAATTTCGCCATTAATTTTTTTTTAGGATTTGTTGATTTAGTAATTGTAACTTTATCATAAGCCATTTACTTTGTATAATATTATTTTTTTAAATTTGAAAATCTAAAAAGGAGATCATTTAACATTTTGAAATGCCGTTTAAAGATCCAGAAAAATATAAACAATATATGAAACAATATAAATCAGAAAATAAAGAAAATATAAAACAATATTTAAAACAATATAAATCAGAAAATAAAGAAAATATAAAACAATATAACAAAACACCGGAACGTATTAAAAAAAACAGAATAGCTAATTGGAAAATCAAAGGTCTTCAATGCAATTACATTGAAGAGTTGTATCAACATTATCTATTATCTGATCAATGTGAAAATTGTATGTGTATTCTTACAGTAGGTAGTAAAAAAACACCAAATACAAAATGCTTAGATCACTCACATATCACGGGTGAGTTCAGGAATATTCTTTGTAATTCTTGTAATGTTAAAAGACGTGAATCTAATTTCTAAACTTTATTCGGAGGTTGACCTTGACCAAGGATATCATTTAGAACAACCGAATTACTTTTTTGTTCCTTCTCAATCTTATAAATAATACAACTTGCATCATCAACTCTACTAGCGGTTCCATCAGCATCACATATCTCTGTTGTAATATTTTGAATTGTCCGAGGAATTGTATTTGTAAAAATAACTGTCCCGACTCCAGAATAATAATCCCCATATCCTGCACTCTTAGGAACAACATCTATTACTGGGAGTTTGTGCCGACCTTCTAGACCTCCAAGAAATGTTGGACTAATTAAATCAGATTTCACTAAATAGATTGGAGACAACATTTTGCGAGGAAGATTTTCTGCGACAATATCAGTAGATGTTGTCTGTTGTTCAATCGGAGGAAAATAATTTCCTCCATAGAAACGACCGATGATTGTATCAGACTCCGCTGCTGCCCCAGAAGCACTTTTATTATATGGGAGCAATTCCCTTCTCCACGTTTGGAACAATCCAATGAACTGTACCTATTTTCTCAGGATCAAATGCGATTTCTTGTTTATGTGTCAGAGCCCAGTTAAGACTATCTGAGGATAATACAGTTGCGTTAGTTGTAACTGCTTTTGAAGGAGTGTTTTTTTCATTATTAAATCTGTTCAATCTGTTTCCAGAACCAGAGTTAAATTGTTCATATGAAAAACCCATCAGAGCATATAATGATTGACCCCAGTTATATTGATCCACATTAAAATCTTCAAACGTAATACCTGAATGAGAATCCATTATAGAATATGGAATAATATTCTGATTTAAATATGAAAAGGTTTGTTCAGTTGACTGTCCATTAGGCCTAATCTGAACAAGATCTAAATTATAAGGCATCATTGTTGGGGTATAATTTGTTCTTCTTAATCTTTTATTAATCTTATAAACAACAGTAGCAGCATCTTGAATTGATGATAAACCTGCGACTCCAGAAGCACTTCCAACTTCATTTCCAAGATTCCCAACGTATTCAGGAGTATGTAAATCTGATATTGTAAATCTTGATTGTTCTCCATCAAATGTTATCTGTGGATTATTTGCTCCAATATAAATCTGATTTCTATAATATGCAAGTTGAGCAGGATCAACATTAGGTTCTGTGTTTTTGCCAGCAGCAGGAGAACCGCTGTTATCTGGAACCATACCAGTTGGACTATTTCTATCTTGCCAAGCTTGAATTAATCCGTGCCCAGTTGCATTTGCCGAAGAATTCGCAGTAAAAGTAGAAGCCACGTTAGCACTTCCAGCATCACCATTATACAGAAGTATAGCACATGTTCCCCAAGCATTAAAATGTTTATCAAAACCAATAGCTCTATTTTTCTCAACACCAGCAGTAGCACCAGAAGCAGTAGTTATTTTTTGATTTATTATCTTATTATTAGCAGCATCTGTATCAGTAAATAAACTTTCAGATAATCCATCTACATATTTATCTGTTCTAAATCCTATGTAATGTTTTCCTGTTTTACTATCCAATAATTTTACAGCAAAACCATATCTTAATTTCTCAAACTTTTCACCATTACCATCATTTATCTCTGCTCTGTCTTTATTGAAATCAATAAAAATAGGACAAGCACTATAATTATCATCCCGATCCTTGTTTGCTAGTAAATATCTGTCTGAACCCAATACAATATCAGATGATTCAATTGTAATATCAGAACCACCACCAACAGCAGGGAAATCACTTATAGTTTCAATTGTTTTAGTCCCAGTATTTATGCTTTTTACAAAATTAACTGCTTCCTGTGTTTCTCCTTCGCTTGATGTATATTTTATTATTTTATCAGCAATATTAATTGTTGTTACTGCTGTATCAACAGTAATAGACTTACTCGCACCCATCGGAGAACCTGCTGCTCTTAATGATGTTGTAATGTCTAAACTGTTTATATTGAAATGAAACCATCTAGTTTTATCTATTGAAATATTATCTGCTCCATTAGGACCACAACAATGAGTTCTAGCGTCACCATTAAAATCTTCATAGTTAAATAATTCTGGATATATCAATTGAGTTTCAAACCATTTTTTTAACGCCAATAAATTAGTTTCATTGAACTCCCACTGAGTAGGAATAATATTCGGAAACTCATTCAAAGGATTAGATAAGGGAAAAACTATTGACTGTTCTCCATCTGTTCTAGTTGTAGAAAATAATAACTGATTACCATCTATTGTTTTTGTACTACCATAATCATCCGCTAATTTTCTTCCTTCCTCTTGTAATTCAGGTCTTTTATATCCAATAGTTGCATAATTCGCCTCATATGCTTTGTCCTCTCCATCAGGTGGATAATGAGTATAATTTAAATAATTTTTACCTTCTTTATCAGCATTGAAATTGACAGAACCAGCACAAGGAAATAATTCATTTGAATTAGTTTCACATATTAAAGATATTTGTCTTTGTGATTTTTCATTATCAGCAGATTTTCCTATATTCTGTTGAGATAAATTTGTAATTTTTCTCAGTTGATCTGTTAACTGAACAGCTACATTTGCTGGAGAATTAAATCCAAATGTTACATCATAGGTTTTTGTTTTTTTATACCATACATAATTTTCTAATGCTGGATCTCTTGAAGGAATTGCTGGAAAGTTTGTCTCATCAACAAAATTAGAAAACTTAGGTCTTACAAATAATGTATGTCTCGTTCCATCATTTATACATTCATTCCTTGTAAATCCTGAATTAGCTGATGGATGGAAAGTTCCAGTTGTAAATGTATCATAGCGGATTTCACAATAATCAGCAGAAAATCTAAATGTATTTGATGCATAACACTTTCCATTCGCTGAGGCATTATACGTATTCCATATATTAACAAATGCATCATTTCTTTGAAGCTGATTCTGCGTGGGATTTACAAATGCATTAACATCTGATGCCTGAGCACCAGATCTTGGAAGAGTTATGTAATATTCTCCATTTGTTGTCTTGTAAAATGATTGTGTTAAGTTTATTTCGTGATCTTTTAATTGAACATTTTTACTTATAAAAGTATATGATGCTGAAAAATCTCCCAATACTCCATCAGGTTCATAAATCTTAACAACTTCTGTGTCAGAACAATTTTTAAAAACTGGAAAACTACTTCCTTTAATTTCTATTGTTGATGCTTCATTTCCTATCTCTGATATAAAACTTGAATGGACGGATATCTTATCTCCAATATCCAATTTTACACCACTCCCTAAATCATTCGTCCAAGTTGAAGGATTATCATGTAATAGATTCGCACGATATTCAGGAGAACTTTTTCTATTCGCTTCTAAAAGTATTGTATCAACGTAGTCAGACATTATTATATTATAATATAATAATAAAGAAAATATTAAGTAAAGAAAAAAGTTTAGATTTCTTAATGAAATATGCTTCGCTTAATGAAATATGCTTCGCTTAGGCAAAGAAAGTTTCAATCATTCCATTTTTAAGAGTGGCTACTTTCATTAGTTCAACATATGTTCTTAGAGTGTAGGAATTACCTTTTGCTCCAACAGCATTGGCTGCATCACTATCCTTCGCAGTAGAATAATTCTGTAGTTTATCATAATCAAAATAATATTCAAGACCACGAGAATTGACTCTTTCATTTCTGTTGAGATGATATGCTTGATAGAAAAACTTATTGGGAAGACCATAAGCATTACCTTGATGATCTACACCATTCTGAGCAAGTCCCTCAAAATCAATAGGACTAATCTGTTTACCTTCATAACCATATTCCTCACGAACAACAAAAGGAACCATACCTTCTGCCGATACAACAGCATTGAATAGTCTAGCAGAATTATCAATATCAACTGGATATAAGAACTGATTGTTGTACTTAATATTTGCAGTCAATTTACCATTGTAATTTTGTGCATCAGTTCCATTAACTTCACGCATTGCTCCCATAGAATGAAAGTTATTTACCAAACTTACTTCATCAATCCCATCATTAGATAACATAGTAACAACCTTAGAACAGATACGACCAGCAGCACCGATGTTCATAATCTGCTGACCACTTCCAATCTCCGAACCAGAAGCATTCTTCTGAACAACATTCCTCTTCGCCAATCTGTAATCAACATAAGTAAACGTCATATCAGCATTTTCACGAGCATATGATTCCATAATTTCCTGAGGGAAATACTGATAATCAGCAATTAGTTGAGTAGCTGTTAAATCAAGATTAGCACTTGCTCCAACAGCAGAACCAGTCCCACCAGCAGACAATCTAAACTTTCTTTCAGAAAACGTTAGTTCAATTGTAACAGGCTCAGATATCATATATAAAGGAAGCTGATTAGTGTAAAGGAAAGGAAATAGATCCGCAAGTGCTATCTGATATTCAGGACCATTGAAAGTAGTAGCAGCATCCGGACCAACCAAACCATTCGTCCTCTGACATGGAAGAAGTTCAAGAACAGCATTTGAATCAGAGGTTCCAGGGGAAGACTTAGATCCAGTTTTTTCATAACCATAACCAAGATCAAGACCTACAAAAGATGCTGAAGTATTTGACTGACCAACCGAAGAAGCATTACCACCATCATTATAATAAATGCCGTGAGAAATAGCACGACCCGAAGTTAACTGTTCTCTTTCTTTCTGATGTTCGTTGCTCATAAAAAGAGACTTGTATCCTAAGTAATGATTATAGTCATCAATTTCAGAAACAGTTTTAGTGCCGATACGAAGAACACATCTCTGAATCAACGAATGAATTCCTACACCAATCGGAAGATAAGATTTTTCACCATTGTTCGCCATTCTTAAAACAATCTTTGAATGAGAATGTAGAATACCTTTGTTTTGAAGTTGGAAACGACAGATTGACTCATTCATTACCACTGGATCTAAAACATCAGTTTCAATATCAATTGCAGTATTTGATGGAATACTTCCAATTTTTACTAGATCAGGAACAGTTGAAGTGGGTGCCGTAGAGGCAGCAGCGTCAGATTGCATAACAGCAGATTGATCAGCAGATGTTGAATATGAAGACATTATTTATAATATTGTCTTGATAAAAATATTTAACTTAAAAAAAAAATTTATGACGTTTATTCTATTTCGTTATTTGGATACCATTCTGTGAGAAAGATAAAGTCTGTTTTGAATGAACAAATAGATACAGAGCAATCGGGTGATCAGAAAGTAAATCTACTTCCATATTAATACCAAAGTTCTGAGAACTAAAATCTACACCATTTCCAGAAATAACATCATAAGCTACTCCAATACCTGCGGAACTCCCTCCATCTACCTTAGTATTGACAACCTGAGAATCACCACTAGTAATTGCAGTATTAAGAGGATTTACAGACGTTCTACCAATTTTGGAAAACTGTTGAATAGCATTCATAAAGTTTCTTGTAATCTGAGGATCAGCCATTGTATTCGTAACATCGTCTCTTTGAAGAGTATTGATATTATAGTCAATTGGAAATTTTTCTCCTCCACGTAAGAAAAATAACTGCTGGATTGCAGCCGCACCATTCGCAGTAGAATAAGTAGCACTATTCGTAGGAAACTCATTTGCTAAACCATTATCTTTTAGGTTGTTAATCTTTTTCGCTGGAACCATATTACCAAATACACCTAGTACTCTCGTCAGACCAAGATTGAAATTGACAATAGCATTAGCAGAGTTGAAAGTTGTAAAGTATGATGAAATACTGTTGAACTCAAAAGTATTCGCAGGTGGAAGTTTCTGAGTTGGATCAGGAACCATCGCTTCAGCAGATAGATAAACATCTTCTAACTGATAGAATGCATTAAGCATTTCACTAGTTGTTCCGTCCTGACCAAAGAGAACATTTGAGTCCGGACTTAAATGGATTTCTAGAAGAATCCCACCGAGACCTCCTGCACCATTCGGTTGTAGAGGGATAGGAACTTGACCATTGAAAAGTCCACAAGGAAGATGAATAGAAAATGAGTTTCCATCAAATGCTCCCGAAACACTGTTAGAACCATTCAGAGCATCTACAACTGTCATTTTGTGAAGTTGATAATTAGGAGCAACAAGTGCAGTTTCATTTAAGTGTCCCATATTATCTTGGATTGACGAAGTAACTGGAAGATAACTTCCCATAAATCTCTGATACGATTTTATTTCTTCTATGACCTGATGAGTCGCCTGACTCTTAATAACTAGTTGATCAATTATTGACCACATACCTAACTGTTCAGACATACGAATATTTGAAGCATTTACAGGAACAGAATTAGCACCTTCCTTAGCAGCTACTTTAAAACGACCATTGAGGCGAATGGATTTTCCCATTAACATCATATCTGCTTCACCAATAATAAACTGTAATACTGGATTACCAGAACGATAGGAGATCTTACCATCAGCAGTATAATTACTTGGAGTGATATGAAGATTGCGTCTTGAGGACATATTTTATAAAATATTCCTATATTTAAAAAACAAAATATTATTAAAAAAAAAAATTAATCTTCAATTCTATTCACAGCCCCTTCATATATTTCGGGATCCATTTCAATACCAATAAAATTTCTATTCATATTCTTACAAGCAACACCAGTAGAACCAGAACCCATTGTAGGATCTAGAATAACATCTCCTTCTTTTGAATAATATTTTAGAATCCATTCCATNANNGCAACAGGTTTTTCNGTTGANTGTTTNCCNCTTGTTGATTTNATNTCTAACATACTATTTGGGAGNGGTGGNTCATATCTAACTTCCTTTCTTTCTTTTTTATTCATTCCAAAACTCTCTTCATAATTATTTTTATCGTCGCAAGTTTGTCCGTATAAATCTTCTTTCTCGTTAGTACCTGCGGTAACAACTGATACGGGGAGGGGTGGATTATATCTTCTTTGATGACCCCCACATTCTTTACTATCTTCTGTTGCAGCACCTCCATAAATATCAGTAGTTCCTTTTACCCACTTATGTTGCGGTTCTTTAACAACTGATACGGGGAGTGGTGGGTCGTATCTTGGTTGTCCTTGTGATTGATTAGAAGTCATACCAATTGATTTACCAAAGTTTTCTGTTTTTGGTAATTCACCATATAATTCGCTATTCATAATTTCTTCTTTCTCGTTAGTACCTTCTTTAACAACTGATACGGGGAGGGGTGGATCGTATTGTCTCGCACACTTCTGCCCGTATTTCGCTTCTGAATTAGAAACCTTTTCCCCATAACATCCTTTATTTTCTTCTTTAACAACTGATACGGGGAGGGGTGGGGTATATTTATTTTGTATTTCAGTTTTACTTCTATTTTTAATCATACCTTTATTATCCACTCCATCTTTACCATTTCTATTATTAACAGTTTCTTTAATAAACTTATGAGTATGACTAGATAAATCATAAAAAGGTAATTTCTCATAAAATACATATATCATCTCATGTTTTCTCATAGGCATCTTTTTAGCACTTAGAAAACCGCAATTTGCGGACTTAACCCAAACAATATCATATCTAAAATGACATTTCTTCGGTGCAGAGTTAATCAACTCAACTCCAAATTTAGTTGTAGTTGTCATAAATATTGGAGTATTTAATTTCTTAATTCTCATTACTTCAATCCAAAACTTCTCTAAATCTATTTTACAATCCCACTTACAGCTCGTCTGTCCGTAAGGTAAATCACAGAATATTAAATCAATACTTTTATCATCTAATGATTTCATTTCTTCTAAACAATCGCCATGTAATAAAATACTCATTTGTCGTTTATAATATAACAAAGATATTATTTTTAACTATTAAAATTATCATTTCATAAATCCTTTGATCTTTAATTTCTTTACTTCGTCCGCCAAATCCTTATCAGCCTTCTGCCATGTGCCTTTTTGCTTCATAATAAAACTGTAAATTCTAGAATAGCCCCACTGAGGACCACTCATTTTTCCTCTAAGACTATTACCGCCAACCTTCTTTCCCGAAGAAGCACTTCTAACCGACTGTGGATTAGATTTACGAGCACCGACTCCACGATAATATACTTTATCAAGTATTCGCTTAGGGATTCCTGTAAGTCGTACAATCTCTGCTTTACTATGTCCTTCATCAAGTTTAAAACCATATTTGCGATTAAACTTTTGTTTATTTGTAGACATTATTTTAAAATATAATTATAAAAAAAGATCTCCTCAGAAATTATTAATTCTCTCAGTTGGATTGCTGAGCAACTAAGTTTATTCTTAAAGGAAATCATTTAATAAAATATTATACAAAGTAAATTGCTTACACCTCAAGACTTATAGAATCCCCACGAACAACAATTCTCCTTAGATGAGCAATGAAGCAATTCCAAAGATGGGGTTTAGAAGGACCAGCTGTTTCTTGATAATCTACTTGTAAGTTAAAGTCTTTCCCACGAGCGTCATAGACCCCATTCTGGAGCGAGAATGCTCTGCCGATGAAAAAGTTCTCTTGGAACTTTCTGAATGATAGAGGTTCAATTCCAGCCATATATAATGCTTTCTCATTCTCAATAAAAGACTGCTGATTAATACCTTGATTACCAGAAGCATTCTTAACACTGATTCTAGCAAGAGGAACTTTTCTGTTAGGATTTAATTTCCCGTCGTAAATAAACTGATACTGAGTTACATTATCTGGAACCCCTACAAGTCCTGAACGTGTGGAGTTATTCTTGGCGTAAACAGTATCGCCGTCAAAACCACAATCATGTTCAATCTGATTTACTTCATAAGTTGTAGTAGCTTCAATACTCTGTTTCGTAGTGTAAGGAGTCGCATCTACTGGAATACAGAGAGCAGACTTACAACGAGAAAACTGAATAGGCAGACGAATATTTACAACTCTGTCTGATTCAAGTTGAGAATATTTCATATTTGTGAAAGATAAGAAATCATAGTTTAATGAACCACCTTCTTTGAGCATCTGATTCATCTTCGCATTGTATCCATCAGGCATTCTTACTTCTTGAACAATCAATTCAACATTATCAATAAGAACAGAAGGTTCAAAAGAACTCTGCGAAATAAGAGATCTTGAATATAATGCCCAATCAGCAGTATTAAGTTCCTGGGTATTCGGGTTTGTGCTCAAAAGAGTGCAAGGATTTTTTAGAGTAACCTTTGTAAGAACACGACTATCAACAGTATCAGATTCAATCTTACTAATAATAGCAGCAGTATCATAAAGAAGTGGCGAAGCACCACCTGCTCCCAAATCTACACCAGTAAGAACATTAAACCAAGATATTTCTTCACCAACACAGAAAGGAAAGTTTTGAGCACCACCAAACTGATTATTATCATTTGTAACATAGAAAGAAGACATAACCTTAGAGGTGGCATTGACCTGCCAGTTCCCAGTCTGTGATGAAGCATTCAAACCGTCCTTGGAATGCCAGCGAGGATTAGACTGAATACTTCTATCTCTTAATACAGATTCAGGTTGCTGGAAAATCTTATTTGCATCTTCTAAAATNAGTTCTACACGGAGACCATCAGTTAGAGACAGTGGGAAGATTTTAGAATTACCGAAAATNCCCCCAGGAATCTTAATCAAACATTTTACTTCTTCAAAATCAGCATCAGTCCATTCAGTCTCAGCAGTAGCACCTTCTTTCTTATAGTACGGATTTGAAGTAATGTTAGTTCCTGGATATTGTTCAGCACCAAGAGTAGGACGAGTATCCTGCGAATATTTAAGTGCTCCTTCGGTCAAAGCCCGTTTACTTTTATGATTGTCATTTGTTTCATAATCATACTTTAAAGCAGTAAGAATATTAGCATTTTGAATCTCCTCAAGTAAAACATTTTGTGCTCCTCCAGAACTGATGCGACAGTCTTTGATCAAAACATTTCCTCCTAGTGCAGAGTCAAGTTGAAGGCGAGTAGGACGAACAACACCTGCGGGATATGAAATCTTAACATTCATTCTTAGATATGTTTCAGAAGGCATAAAGTTTCCAACAGAAGCAGGAATTACAAAATTAACTTTCTGTCCAAGAGAATATTGTAAACCATTCTCAGCTTGGACTGATACTTTCTTCTGGGCGATGGGCAATTTCTGCTCAGCAGTAAAAAACGATGGAGTTGGCATTTATAATGTTTATTATATAAAAATGTGAAATGTAAAAAAAACTTTAAAAAAAATATTATTCCCTTAAAAAGCAGAAACTGTTGATTGTTTATTAATATTATTTGACTGAGAAGCAATTAATCCAGCAGACTGAAGATTTGGATCTATTCTCATACTTGCTTTAAGACCTCCTTCTGTATCAGAAGCAGAAGTTGTATCTGTATCTTGTTTGTTTTTTGCTAATTCGTGATCTCCTACTGTGTTAGCAATTGATCCAGCCAAATTAGCAGCAGCACCTAACTCTTCAAAACCAGGAACAAAAATACCAATCATATCAGAAACAGTTCCAACACTATTCAATATGTGTCCCGCATATTCCCAACCAGTTCCTTTTGCAGAAGAAGCATTGTATCCATCTTTAAATGCTGATGGATCAGCAAAAGCATCATATATATCTAGACCTCCCTGAATATTACCAACTACCTTTCCTATACCAGTTGCAACAGCCCCAGTTGCGAGTCCCTTTGCTCTTTTGTAATCATCTACTATTTCATTACCGGTTCCTTCAAGATTTGTAGTTTCAGTGGCGGTGCTACTTGCCCGGCCGGTTGAGTTTGTAGTTTCTTGTGCAGTATCGCCTGTTAAGTTTGTAGTTTCAGTATTCGCCCTAACTTGTGTTGTATCAGGAGTTGCTGTATCATCAGATGTAATTGGAGCGGGGGCGGGGGCAGGAGTTCTAGGATTAATAGGAGAATCTTCTGGAATAAATCCACCACCACCATCATCTCCTCTTACAGATACTAAACCAGATCTAGTCGGTGCTGAGTCAAAATCTGATGGAGGAGCACGAACAGGTGCTCTGGATCTTTGAGCAAATAAAGGATTTCTCGCAGGAGCAGCAGCTTCTTCTGCTTCTACATTTGGAACTCCCTGTGCCTCAGGTTCTGCTCCACCTCCCCAAGTCTTTCTTATCTTTCCTGCGAGTGTATCATCAAATCTAGCACTCACAAAATCTTTACCTAATCCATATTTTCCTAAATCACTCGCAACAGAACCCCCGGACTTTAAAGTAAGTCCACCTGAAACAGCATCGCCCGCCTCCGCCCATCTTAAATCATTAGATGCTTTTAATTTATCTACTCCCAATGTATTTGAAGCATTTGTAATGTCCTCATTTACTTGTGCTGTTATACCTTGATTATAAAGTGCCGTGTTCTGAGTCAATGACCTTGCTTGACTTCTTGCCTCGTTTATTCCCAGTGAGTCCATTGTCTTTTATACTAGTATCAAGATTTTCTTCTAATGAAAAGTTTTTTTTATTTATTTCTTTGAATTGAGGTTTTTCTCCAATCATTACTGGATAGTCAAAATTCTTATACATTACTGGAGGATTTTCTTGTAAGTCAAGATGTATGAAATTATATCTATCAGGTGTAGCATATTTATACGCAGATATAAACATATCAGCTCCTCCAAATAAATCTCCATATTCATCAGCTACTTTCAATAATTCTTTTCTGTTAGGAAATGGAGAACCAATAATAACGTTAGTTGCATTCTGGCGAATGATTGGAGATACCGCACGAAAATTCTGAGAACTTATTATCAGAAGTTTAATATTGTAATGGCGAAATCGGGATGCAAGATGATTGATCCTCCCTTCCCTTTTAATTGAGCCAAGGCAATCATCTACTACTACTGCTATTTCCGGTTGATCTTCTTTTTCAAAAGATTTTTGTCTTTCTACAATTCCATCAATTATATTATCATTGTAATGATCGTGTGTATTAAATGCTTCTTTTAAGAATCTAGATGTAACATCATTAGCAATCGTATTACTGATAATATCCACAGAATCAAATCGTTCCTGAGCATCATAAAAATCAGAGTTTAAAAGAAGATTACTGATTATTGTACTCTTCCCAGTTTTTACAGGACTGACCATCAGAAGACAAGCACCTCCTCCATGTCCTGAAATTTGAGGAAGATTCTGATGAACGGGAGCATTCCCATCTGGAACAGTATCAGGTTGTAAAACAGGTAAGACTTTTGGAGCATTGCTTTGTTGCTTTGCGTTACTATCCATTATAATATATATATGAAATATATTATAATAAACTCTTTAATTAATTTAATGAAATATGCTTTACAAATATTTCATTAACTCCACATTTCTTTTAAAGCTTCTCCCCAAATATCATTCTTATCCGGTTTTCCGTGTGCTCTTAAAACAGTATTGCGAATCTGTGTTTGTCTCTCTTCTTCTGCTTTTTGTTTTTTTCTTTCTACTTTATCTGATTGTCTCTTTGTATCATAATCTTTGATTGCTTTTGCTGTGATTTCTGCTACTTGTTCAGCAGTAATACCTTTATTCTCAACTAATATTGCTTCTGATACTTTTTTATATTTCTTTTTTTCTGCAACTGTTAAAGGTTCAGGATCTCCATTCTTCAATGCATTTTCTCTGTTAATCTTTTTTTGTCTGACAGCAGCGTGAGCCTTCTTACGATTTTCTGCTAACTTTGCTTTTGCTTCCTCAGACATAGGTTTTCTCGGTTTCTTGGCTTTTACAGATGCCTCAAGTTTTTCTTTTTCTTTTTGTAAAGCGAATTCTATTTTCATTTGTCTTTTCTTTTCTGCTATTTCTTGACGAGTGCTTTTTACAGCAATAACTTTTGGAGGTTTGAATACTTCCTCTTTTTTAAGTTTTTTTTTTGTAGGTTTAACTTCAACAACTTGTTCTTCTTCATCACTGTATTCAAAATTAGGATTTTCCTCTCCGGTTTCTTTATTAATAACTTCTACATTATCATTAATTGAAATTGTAATTTCTGACTCTTCTTCTGCATCTCCATCTAATTCATCCACTTCATCAGAAATATTAATAGCTTCTTCAAACTCAGGTAAATAATCTNTTTCCGAGGACATCTTTTATTATTATAAAATAGAAAATATTTATGAAATATAATTAATTCAAAATGTAAAATCTTTAATTTAAATCAAGAAAAAACAATGTAAAATGATCTCCTTATTCAACGTTAACTAAAATGAGCGAATAAATATCGGGGTTAAAGGTAAAAATATTGAGTTATCTGATAAAAATATCATAAATTCATAAATTAAAAGGTAAAAATACGCTTTATAAGGTAATAACTACTATTTGACATTTTCAACATTTTAATATTGAGTAAATAAAACATTAATAAAAAATTAATTAAGTACCTTCTATATAATATACTATAATTAAAAAAATAGACTAAATACGCTTTTATCAGATAAATCGTGAAATCATCAGTTAATACGATATTTATTTTTATTTCTATCAGATACTGCGATATTTCTATCAGATGATTTATTTCATTTTGATATTTAAATACTAACAAAATAAATAACTTTTTGTTATTATTTAAAAATAAAATCTATGTTAAAGTATATGACCGACTTAAAAACCTTTACCGTTAATTTTGATGATTTTAAAGATATGGAAGACAAACCACTAAACTATATTATTGATAAAGTATCTGAGATCTTACTTGATTTCTATGAAGATGGAAAATATTCATACAGTGATTTTCACTCAGAAGGACAGCCAATTCCAAACACTCATAGACAATATAAGAATAAAATTAAGAAATTCTTAACGGATATATCCAAGGGGAAAAGTGTTCCGAATAAGGCATTACGTGCATTTATTATTTACATGTATGAGATGGATGAATCATTGATAGTTAAACTCAAAAATGATAAACGAGCAATTAAAACAGAACTTAAGATATATACAAAGAAATATGAAGATCTACATAATAATGTTCAGAAAGAAATCATTAATAATGTGAATCAAGAAGTAGAAGCAAGATTACAAGATTTAATGGAAGAAGAAAGAGAAGAATTAAAACGTGTTAGAAAAACATCTGGAGAAAGATTTAATATAATTAAGAATATGGAAAAAGATTTAGATATGATTAGAAATAATAAATCAACAGATTTACAATTAGCACAAGATGAATTATTGAAATCAGAATTACAAATAAAAGATTTACAAAATCAACTCAAAAAATTAAAAGAAAAAGGATCTCTTGGAAGACCCAAGTTAACTAAGGAACAAAAGAAAGAACGAAAAATGCAGAAGCTGAAAGAAAAAATGGAAAAACTCAGTAAGTCTTGTTCTTCTGACGATTCCGCTTCTTCTTCTGAGGAAGATTAGGTTTCACTCCAAATACATCTTTTTCATTTATCTTTTTTGACTTTTTAACATCTTCTTCAATATTGAATTGACATTCTCCAAGATTTGGACAATGTAAAGGTTTTATAGTTTTACTTTTCTTTTTTTTACCAGTGATAGTCATTTGTAAAATTAAATAGATTTTTTTTAAGATATATTTATAATAATATTATAATAATATAAATATGTCTTTACTTATAACTTCTTCTAGGCAAGAACAGTTTCATAAATTGGGAGGTGCAGAATCAGAACTAGGTATTGAAAATCCTGCTCAGTACAGAAACACTCTACGATCACCGCTTCAAATCAAAGCAGATTCTGAGGTAGCGGTTCAAAGCATTAAATGTGTAAGAGAATCTGGAGTCTTCACGGTAACAGATGATATGAATTGTAGATTCTTGATTATTTTTGGAAATGAATTATCTGCTGTTGGAGAAACAATTACTCCAAATTGTCCTGTGGCTGTTTCTATTCCCTCAGGAATTTATTCAGCACATCAGTTCGCAAAAACTATTGAACTTGAAGTTTCAGATTCTCTAAAAAAAGCATATCCGAATATTACATCAGTAATCGTAGATAGAAACTTTGCTTCTGGTGGCGGTGGAAGTATCTTTGATGGTTTTATTTACACATATGAGAATGCTTCAGCAGTTGCGAATAGTATTTTGGTTGGTTCAACTGTTCAAGGAGCAATTGATGGAGATAATTTTGAAGCATTAGAAAACGACTCTGAGAGTTGGTTTTCATTCCAAGGATATGAAGGCGAACAAGTAAGAACAGATGGTTTTACAACTGCATTTACTGCGAATGAAGTAGTTGTAACAGCTTCTCATACAGCGGGGACAAATGCTGGAAGAAGAACGGTTGCTATTGTTCCTGATCATCCGTTGTCAGAAACTGGAGGTACTTGTGTTTTTAATATCACAGCACCGGGATCAGCAACAAGTGATCCTTATTCATGGTGTGTGGGTCTAACAAGAGGTTTTGACAAGGATCAGATTCCAATTCCTGGTAATGATGAAATTAATTTCATAAATGACGGTCTAGATAATACTCTAAAAAAATTAGCAGGTGGAGATGATATAGAATTATCTATGTGGTGGGATTACTGTGTTTATTTTGATAAGGAAGCAGCAGCAGCAAATCCAAGTTCAGCACTAGACTCACCGCTTGGAGCATTAAAAGTTATTCAATCAGGAGTAACCTGTGATCCATACAGAGGCAATGTNNNNGGTAATATTATGACGGCAGTCGCAAACTCTACATTAGATAATGTATCTGGTTATAATAATTCAAACTTAACTGATGGATCTTTTGTTGCTGTTGAGTTTNTAAGGACTGGGACCGCGATAAGTATTGTTTTGAAAGATAATAAAGGTGGGACTATTGGAATCAAAGCTAAGGGGAGTTTAAATCCAGTAACTCTCTCAACGAATATGCTTTATCCAAAATTGTATATTGGAACTGATGGAAAATCTTTAAGCTTCAAAAGTTTCTCAAAGGGAGCAAATACTGATACGAGAGCAGCATATGGAACTGAGAATCATTACGGTCTTGATTTGGGTTGGAAAGCTGAACTAGACTCTATTTATGATACACAGGCAAGATGTATGGATTCTATCATAAATATTGGAGATGGTTTCTTAACAGCAGCAACTGATACTAGATATACTAATTCTACACTGAATGGTTCTGGGATTGCGAGTAATTCAAAATTCATTATGCTGTTTGGTAAAACACATTATACAGTGTTTATTGATGAAGTCGCAGACACGTTGGTTTCTAGAGATGCTTCTCAGATTTTTGGATTTAGTGTTCCTACAATTAATCAGAGTGATTTTGCTGTAAATGCTTCAAGCATTTCAAATGCAAAAGTTGTATTTAAGTCAACAGAAGTTCCAAATGCTTTTTCAACAAAAAATATGTTTATAAGATTTAATTCTGTTCAAGCCGGATCAATGAATGCTAACAAAGGTTCAATCTCAAAAATATTATACGGTGTCCCCACTTTTGATAATTCGGGTCGGTCAGAAGGTCCTTTATATTTTGAACCCGCTGAAAGAGTTTATCTAGATTGTTCTAACACAGAACCGTTTAATCTTACAGATGTTAGTGTGGATATAGTAGATGTGAATGAGCAGGTAATCAGTGGATTAACTGGACAGACAACGGTTTGTTTTCATTTTANAGAAAAAGGGAAATAATTTAAAGAAAAAAAATGTAGTATATATATATGAACAAACAACACTTCCATACGGCTTTACATGAAGGTTATCCAGAAATNAAACCGAAATCTCTGAATCAATATTCAACAGTAATTAATGCATTTTGTAAAAAAAGAAATATAACATCTGATGAAGAATTAGCTGATATTGAAAAAATGGAAAGTATATTACATAATAAAGAATTATATCCTTCAGTATCAACGAGATCAAATATATATTATGTTTTACAATTATATCTTTCTGCACAAGATCCTGAAAAATATAATAATCCTATACAAAAATATTTGAAGAACAGAGAACTAACTCAGAAGGTATATCAACATCAGCATTCCACAGGGAAGTTGTTAAACAAACAAGAAGAGAATCAAATAACTTATAAAGAATTAGTAGATTATTATGATGAAATCTGTAAAATATGTAGAGATAGAAAATATAATATTAATAATCCTATTAATGGAACAAATGAAAATAAAATTAGAACGGAATACTTAAATCTCAAAATGTTATTGAGACTGTACATTCTATATCCAAGTAGAAATGAATATTCTTCATTGAAACTTATCTCTTGGAGAGAATACAAAAAATTAAAACAGCCTGTTGAAAATTATTTAGTATTTACTTCCCGCAACCCTGGAAAAAATATTAAAAAATTAACAAAAGAAATGTTCCCGACAAGAAAGGAGAGAACTATCCAAATTCCGTTTTTATCAATTGCGAATTATAAAACATCAGGAACTTACGGAATAAAACTAACAGAAATTAAAGATACATCACTAGAAATTATGTTTGAGTTACACCGAAAAATATATGGATTTGGATATATGTTCCCAGACTTTTTAGAAAAGAAAAGAGCAGACGGCACTGAGGAAGAGAAAGATAGTAATCTGGCTCTTTCTCAATTCTTCATTAGATATTCACAAAAGCATATTAAAAAAAATATATCATCTACACTAATATATAAAACAGTTATCTCTGAAGCAGCCAAGGGATTCAAGGATGCATTGATAACTGATAATATCACCGAAGTGGAAAAGTACTCCAAGATTTTAGAAAAGTTTGCGGAAACACGTGGACATAACGCGACTACGCAGGAAAAAATATATTTAAAAGATATTTAAAAATTAGATTATTTCCGTTTAACATTACAAGAATTACATAATATATTTCTGAATAATCCAGTTATATGACANTGATCCATACATTTAGTAGTTGATGTTTTTTTACTACCTTCTGTAAGAATACACATACAATTTTCGCATTGATCAGATAATAAATAGTGTTCATACAAGTCGTCAATGTAATCGCATTGAAGACCTCTGAATTTCCAATTAGCTGTTCTTACTGTTTTAATACGTTGAGGTGTTTGACTATATTCTTTTATCTTTTCTTTATTTTCTTGACTATATTGTTTACTATATTCTATTAATTGTTCTTTATTTTTCTCATAACGTTCTTTATAATATTCTTTATTTTCCTTATAATATTGCTTTTTATATTCTTTTATATCCATCTCAAATATTATAAAACATTTGATTTATAATTTCAAATTTTAATTATTTCTCTTCATTTGATTCAATTCTGATGGGGTAACATCTGTTAATCCTACATCTGGCGAATCCTGATCATCTATTTCATGTAGGGCGTTATGGATTAATTCTTCCATAAGATCATTTGATTGAGTAAATGAATGTCTTAGATGTGTTAAAAGATCTCCTAGAAAATTATTATGATTCTGAATCTTCAGGTATTGAGTAATTAATTCTTCTTTTGTGAGTCGTTCTAAGTCTGCTTTGTCCATTTATATAATAACATATATAAATTTATTCTTTAAATAATTCCTAGATCCAACATTTATCGTAGAGTTCCTTCAACGACAGATATTTACTTTTATAGTCATCTCTGTCTTTTTGAATTTTTAAAGTAATGTCGGTCAGTATTTTTAAAATATCAGCATTTTCTTTTTTGATCTCAATGATAAGCTGTCTCATTTCCAATATTTCTTTACGATTTGTTTTTGAGATTGATGTAACAGTAGTCATTAGTGAGATGTTATTTCATAGATTTTAATTCTTTAAAAAGATTATATTTATTTTTAAAAGTTTCTAATATTTTGATATTATCATTAAGAAACTTATAACTTCCCATATTAGAACCGAATTCATTATTTTTATGTAAAGCATCAGAATTAAAACCGTA
>JGI24003J15210_10000369_pt1 | contig 19209 bp, 20 predicted proteins | sample LinPmetageLP28_FD_15210 | JGI IMG/M metagenome (IMG submission 15210)
AGACTCTGGATCTCTTGATATACCGTAATCACCGGCGTAAGGAACAGCTTGACCTAATACTTTATTAGAAGAAGTAACATTAGTTTTACCATCAGCATTAAACAATGCATCTTTATTAGCTAGAACTTTTAGTACTTTATCTTCTGTGAACACAGTCATGTCTGTATCTCTAGTCTTTAAAGCTTGTATAGTACCGTATGTTGGNTTTAAATCTTTAGTTATCTTATTAGCCATGTTGAACTCATTCAAAGCGTTGAAGCTAGAATTAGCGTTATACAGACCTGAGTATATTAAACCATTAGACCTTACTTCTTCTCCGTAATCTAAAAAAGTAGTGGATACTTTAGATCCATTACCTATCGTTGGTGAGTTAAAGTCATCTCTTATTCTATCAGACTCAACACCGTTACCAAAACTGTAACAGTTAAACCATGGTAAATCTACTCTGTACTTGTATACCTCTTTATCTATCAAATAATAACCAGTTGAAGCCGTCGTGCCATTAGCAAAAGCTTTATATGTAACGTTTGAGCTAGCGCCACTTGCACCTGGGTTAATAGTTAAATAACTACCTAAAGCTGTAGACATTATAGCAGTGTTAGCGCTTAGTACACTATTTGAAGCGCCATCTTGATGCTCCACTCTCATACCGTCTAGTATTAAGTCTTCATCACCTTCATTGTTAACATATATCCTACCAGGTAAACCTTCCAATATAGATCCTTTGAAAGCTACTATAGGGTTAGCGGCAACGTAGCTACCCTGTAATAAATCACTTCCTGTAGCAAAGCCTTTTATCTTAGATCTAGTCTTAGTACCATCGGCATGAGTAAAGGTAATAATATCGTTAACTTGTAGCACGGTAACCGCGTTCCCTGTCGATCCAACAACTTTAACTACTCCGTCGTATACTTCAGAAACACTCATGCCAGGTATGGCACTTTCTATACCAAACCTACTTACTGATACGCTAGAACCTACTGGTGCGTAGTCTACGATATTGTTCTTGTTAAGTCTAAGTGGTATAGCATTTGAAGCCTCGTAGTATATGTCAATATCTACGCTTTCCTTTGGTTCAGTCTCCCATACAGCACCATTGCTAGATGAGTTTTCAAAACCACCTTCACTGTAATTTTTTTCTAATATTTCTATTTGTATAGAGTTGGTACCATCGTGTTTAAGTTCACCTCTAGGATCCCAGTCCTCCATGTTTATACCTTCATCATATTTTGTACCATTGGTAACATCAATTCTTCTGAATGTAGTATAAAATGAGTGTCTTTTTTTCTGGGAACCTAGGTTACCATTTGCAGGATTCTGAGATCCATCAGACCATTCGTTCCATTGTTTTCCAGAGCTACTACCTGCTACAACCATATACACTGCGTTGTTAGGATCACTTGTGAACTTGAAGAAAGTTCCTACATTAGTTAAATGCGTTTCAAGATCTTGACCATCTTCGTTTTCATCTTCTGCACCAATCCATGAAATAAACAGCCTGTCGTTTGTATCCGAATCTACGTCTTCGTCTGATGACTTACCAAAACCACTTGCACTACTGCCCGCGGGTTCAAAATCTGCAGTATTACCGTTTAGCCCGTTATAAGCTCTAGCCTTATCTACAAAAGCGGTTACTCCTTTTTTCTGATAACTTTCTAGATAATTTGACCAAAACGCAAGAGTTTCTATATGTGAGCCTCCCTGTGCTCCAAAAGTATCTAAATCGGCTTGTGTAGTAAAGTCGCCTTGGTTAAAATTGTAATTACTTTGACTACCAACTGTAGCTGGGTTGTTTACAACAGAAGAATTAACATAAGCTAAGTTGTAGGCTTCAATCTTTAAATAATCATCGCTTGACCCATAAGCTTTTAAAACTTTCTGTTCAATAATTAAATCTTTTTGCACTTTAACAAAAAACCTTCCATCGAACTCAGGTTTGTTTGTTAAGACTTCATCTACAAATTCTAAATTATAAGTTACTGCAGCCTGAGCATCACTAACATTAGAAAACTCACTTGTTAAAGAAAGTAAATATGGAAAATTAGCTTCATCTCCAAAAGATTCTGTTATTTCTATTGATCCATTAACATCTTCTCCTGGCTTTTTAAGCCTGGAAACTGTAACATATCTAGAGTAAATATTAGATAAAACTGTGGAAGCTTTTATTCTTACTTTTAAAGTTCCTCTAAAAGATGTATCTCCAAAAAAGTCAGAGAAATTATTATTAAGAGTAAACTGCTTGCTATTTGTTAAACCTAAAGGAACTGAATTACTATCATAACCAAAGTCACCATCGTCTAATTGTCTTAGGCCCATATTTCTAGATTCAGTCTTTATAAAATCTGGGGCTTCATTTTTAATTGAAATTACCTTGTATCTAGCCTCTTCTTCTACAAAATCGTTTTTACCATGCTCGTTTTTTAATATTAAATAAGTCTCTTCATCAACTTTGTTTCTTTCCGAAGAGGCAAAAGATAGCCATACGTTACCGTCTAAAGCATCATACCAGCGATCCATTACTAGGTTATAGTATTCTGTAGATGTTTCTTTGATATAATATTTTACATAGTCCATCCAAGCACTTGGAGCATTCTTATTACCTATTGAGCTTCCCCAGTTTTGCTTTAAAGAAAAGTTGTTTGCTAGTACAGAGCTTGATTTAGGTATTAAAGTTGAGTCACTATTGTTACTCAATACTGAAGCACTTGTAGACTCTTGACTAGTTCCACTAGCTATGACAGGCGTTTCTCTACCGTAAGCGTCTCCAAATACAGTACCAAACTTGTAAGTTCTAAGAGATTTTATTGATTTTTCAGGCTTTAATATTGTAGTTATAGGGTTTGAGTTTACGTACTGCTCTAAGTTTAGATTGAAACTTAAATCGTAACCTTGCGTGTAGTTCCCGTATATAAGCCTGCTGCCTATAATCTCTTGAGCTTTAGCATTTCTAGGGACATTATCCCAGACTCTTAAAACTTGAGAGCTTTCAACTACTTTATGTATCATCTCAGAGCTTATGATAACCTCACTTAGCGAAGTTGAGTTTGTAGAACTCCACTCTGAGTCAACATCTTTTTCAATTGTTTTAACTACGTATATAGTAGGTGAGTCAGTAGACTTGTATAGTATATCAATACACTTTACGTCATCTGGTCTAAACCTTTGATCAGTTAATAAGTTTGTTATTTTTATATTCCTAACAGTATTAGTCATACCAAGATTATAACCTTTTTTGGGTTTATAATCAAATCTGCTAGGCAAGAAAGCTACTTGAGACCAAGGTGAAAATGTAGAATACTCACCGTCATTATACTTATATCTAAAACCAAACTTAGGAAACTTCAACTCAAATAGTGGTCGTTCTTCTATTATAAGATCTACTAGCCAATTAGTGTGAGCAGCTAACAGATCATCAGTGATAGATATTATATGCAATATAGCGCTTCCTTCAAAATTGGTTTCATAAATTTCGTCTACCTGAGCAACTATAGTAGACTGTATACCTTGTTCGTCATTTAAGCAAGTTAGCTTTACCTTATCACCTTGTGTTATAGCCAAACCCTGTGGTACGTTGTTCACAATAACATAGGAACCAGTAGTATAAATATCAAACGATTGAGACTCAATTATAAAGCTAGTATCTCCATCTATGCTAACAGCACTCATTGTTAGTGCAGGAGCTATTCTAGGTGCTTTTCTTATTACTGTTAAATGTTCAGCTTTCAAGTCACCTGAATTAATGTGTGGCTCGTCACTAACTAAACCCTCAATACCTTCAAGTAAGCCAGTTGAAGTATCTAACCTAACCTTAGTATGAGTAGGTACTCCACTTGTTAACTCTTGAGTACCGTCCTTACACCTTCTTATGTTTACTTTCTTTGGCTCGCTGCTACCAGTAGTATAAAATAAAAAGTCATCTACAACATTTATACCAGTGATTATTTCGTTATGCTTAAAACCAAGAGCTTTATCATGCTTCCAGATAAATGTAACACAACTAGAAGATAAGGCTGTTGGTTGAGATTTATTAAAATGCAATGTATTACCAGTTATTCTAGTAATAAAAGTGTCAGCTAAGAAAAGGCTATTACCACTACTATTAAAGCCTTGCAGCTGCATACCAACTCTGTACTTACTGCCGCTACTAACATTAAAGCTAGTCCAGTTTGCGTTAGCAGTTGGGTTACCAGATAAAACCCGAGTTTCTGAAATACCCCAAACATCAATAGCTACATGCCTGTAAGTACCTTTAGAGTCTTGTTCTATTATAGAGTCAGTCCAATACGTTAGAATATTCTTATTAAAACTTGTGTATGTTAAATCTGGAGATGCGAATAAAAAATAAGCTCTATCTCTTCTTTCATCACCAACTACGCCTACACAACTAGTTCTATTAGAAACGTCAGAACCTATAGCGTTGCACGAGTTGGATATAAGCTCATTACCTAAAATATCTTGTATAGTACCAGCCGCACCACCTTCAGTGGTTCTAACCTGCACATTTAAAGCATCTCTATATTCACCGTTAGGAACTAACCTTTCATCAAGATCTTTGTTCATTCTACCAGCAGTGAACGTATGTTTAATCTCTGCCATGTATATTTATTTTATAGGTTTACTTAGACCCTTTAGTATCTGAGCGAATTCTTCTATCTTAATATTTGATAATCTAATTTTAGCTTTTCTAGCTTCGGCGAATCTTTCTTTCTTAAATCTTCGCACAATCACTTCAGGCATGTTAGATCTTGAGGATATAATACCGTAAGCTATCCACTTATAAACAGCTTCTTCAGCAAACTTGTGGACAACCATCTCTGAGTCAGTACCTAAACCATCGCTTATGTAATGTAGAACTATAGTTTCACCTGCTAGACTAGAACCAAAATGTATATGACCAGTTCTTTCATCTATGTAGAACGTACCGTTGTCTTGAGCGTGCTGAGGATCTAATCCATATCTTCTGCCAAACTGATCTAATATATCATTGTCAGTATCCTGGTCATCGCTGTTAGAAGCGTCGCTAACGGTTTGACTTGTTTTAAATTTGTCCCAAGTTCCAGAGTTATTATTAGCAGAATCAACTTCAGTTAATTGATCATTATCAATTCCAAGTAAATCAGGGTTGTCATTCCCACCAGTAAATACATAAGCACCGTTTCCATCTTGTGATATAGCAAACGGATTTGAAGTTTTGCCTGTAGGATACAACACTCTCTCTATACCATCTGTGCCACTAACTGTTACTTTACTATAGTTGACGTAGTCCTGTGGTAGTATCATTTTTAAAGTGTTAGGCACTTTAATTTCTTGAGCCTTAACAGATCTAAATGTATCGTAACTGAATTCTTGTATAGCTCTCATACCATGAAACTGAACATCAGTTCTATTGACCTTGCTTATAAGCTTACTCTCACCAACATACACAACCATGAAACCATTTATTATATGATCTAGGCTAACAAATTGATAGTCTCCGTAATTCGCTTTATTACTACTTGCGTAATAGTTTGCTTGAGTTTGTGATATTAATGCCATAATTAATTATTTTTTTCAGCTTTAGTGTTAGCTTTATCTCTCATCGCTAGTTGAACTAGGTTAGGGTCAGCTAAAGTTATACCTGATAATTCTAGTATTCTCATAACTAGATTGTTTTCTTCAGATTCGTGTAAATCAAAATCAGCAGCATCACTAGCATTTGAGTTGTATAAAGCTTTACCGCTTATAACAACATATGTCCATTTCGGATCTGTTGGTTTTTGAATAAAATCTATTTTACAATTAGCAGATATGCCTGATATTTCAATCTTATTAGAAGAGTTTCTAACAAATACAGGTCTATTAGCCGTTGGTTTTAGTAATGGGTTTAAGTTCATCTGCCTTAATTGATTAGCTTCTACCTCCTCAATGCTTATACCACTGTCAGTATACACAGATGTTAGTATATATATAGAACTACTTAATGGATGAAATCCAGTATCACTATTTCTAGTTAATGTTGTACCAGTAACTTTATGTAGCGATATTCTTTCGTTTAAAATGTTTATCTCATCACCGGATTCAGTGTGATTCTTAGGTTTGAGCTGAGCAGTCTTTAAGTCATGAAAATAGTTTTCAAATATCTCAAGCTGTGCTTGACTGGCAAACAAGTTAAATTCTTGAGGCGTTATATACCCTCTCTGTTCTTTATTAGCAAGAGCTAAGACTTTCTGGTATACAGTGTCTACGCTTACAGTGTTATTAGCCATAATCTGTTATTTACTTTAATATAGTTACATAGTAAGATCTTATGTTACTATATAAAAATACCCACTTATAGCGGGTAGTTAGTATTGACCCACAAGCCATCAAGCTCGAAGGTTATATAATTTCATTGATTATCATAATTATCTTTTTCGTGCTTAGACATTAAATGAAAATCTTCATATATCTTTAATCTAAGCTCTTCTATGTCCTTGTTGATTTGTTCTATATCCTTTTCAATTTCTTCAAAGTTTTGTAGAACTAATTTACTATTCAAATCAACCTCTAACCTAGTAACCTCCATTTGCTCTGCAACAGGAAGTCTTTTAGCCTCTTCAATATCACTCTGCAGAACAATGTATTCTCCCACAAGCAATACAACAGCAGCACCTACAGCAAAAAATGATTTAACACTAATTACAAAAGTTTGATCTTGTATTTCTTTTTCCTCTTTTACCGCCATTTCTTAACTTCTTTAACTATTTTTATAATAGTAAAAATTAAAGCCGCAGCCATAGATATAACTTGCAGCGCCTCGTGTACGTCAGTTAACGATAGTGACATTGCACCTACGTTAGCTAACATTATTTCAGTAGTATCCTTATCTATCAATCCTTTCATCTTGAAATGCTTTATCACGTACTTGATTATACATCATAGGTCTTCTGCGCCCACAGCTTGTAACTTTGAACGGATGACCTTTTTGTCTATACCCTGAGGCTTTAGCAAACCTCTCTTGTCTTTTAGTTCCTTTCATATCAACACTTCCATCTACGTCTAGCGGCTTTACCCCGTTCACCAGTCCAACTTTTTGATCTAGCACAAAACGATTTTCTACGACCAGCGGCTTTACTACCAGGTTTTACTTTACCAGTTACAGGTGCTGACAATGTGCTGCCAGGATTCTTACGCTTGTAAGCGGCTCTCCCTGCTGCGGTCATTCCTGCTCCTTCCTTAACTGTTAGAAAGTTTCTACCTTTACCTTTGGTTGTTTTACGTATAGCCATTTTATATTTTTTTAAGCTCCAACAACTATTGTTTTAGAATCTCCTGCTTCACTAGCCGTAACACCAGGCTCTGCAAAAACAAACAAATTGTCTTCTTCAGTACTATTAAACACTATCTCAACTCGACCTGCGTTATTTCCTAAGTAAGTCTTATTAGTAAAATCGTTTAGAGTAATATTACCACTAACAGTGATAGTTACACCGGCGGTATTAGCAAATGGAAACAAACTGTTGCTAGTGTTGTCTCTATAAAATATTACGTTATTTGAATCATTGTCACCTACATTGTCATCAAAAGAAATAGACTCTTTAGAGTGAAATACAACTGGTGTGGTTTCAGCAGCTTGTATTATTTTATTACTTCGAAAAAATATTTGCGAAGTATTAGCCCCAAGCGCTACTTTAAAGTTTGTTATAAGGATACCAGGTGTTCCGGATCCATGTACAATTTTTGAAGCTGCAAGCTGAAGTAAAGTTACATCAGCATTTAAGGTGTAACTCTTTTCAAAGTAACCACTATCATCTGTGTTACTAGTGTTGTAGTTGTTACTACCCGCAACTAAACTTCCTAACCCTAACATTATTGACCTATGTAAGCTATTACAACACCAGCAGCTAAATCAATCTCAGTCCACCTACCATAAATAGTAAGTCCTTTTGGAAATACATTATTAACGTCAACTTGTTGACCAACTGAACCAGACACTGATGTTTCGCTTCCATCATTTAAATTATGAGCAGCTGCTTCAGTACCTATGTACTCAAGTCCGTTAGCTGTGTTGGTAGTATCTGCAATTAAACCTCCTGATGAGTCAAAAGTAGTGTCTGCTAAAAATGTTATTGCTATAAAAACTTGGCCAGTTGGAGGACTTGCTGCGGATGTTCCGTCTAAAAACATTGAGCCCATTTGTCCAAAAGCATAGGCAACCTGTGTTGAATTAATTCCCATAATATATTTATTTATAAATTGTTTCTTCTTCTATACCTAGAATATTACACATTAGAGTGTTTAATTACCCAAAAAAAATAGCCACCCGAAAGGATGGCTATTAATATTAAGTTGATTTTAATTACACTGCAGTATCATCGTCAGCATACTTTAATTGACAGTCCGTGATATGAGGACTACAAAACACACTGTTTAAAGCATCAGCAATAACAATAAAACCATCTGAGTTAGGTCCAGTATTCATTGCAGATGTGACAGCAGCGGCTACTTCTTTAAACTTATCAGCAACGTGTGTGATTGCAATGTAATTATACAATATAACACCCGCACTATCGTCTAATGTAGATATACCATCTCTATGACTGGCTTGAACTTCTGCGTTGAGGTAGATGTTAGATACGGTACCTGAAATAGGCTCCATACTTTTAACTAAATCAACTGAGATTAGAGCAGCTTCAGTAGTGGCATTAGCGCCAGCAGTACCGTCTGCAAAATAAAGCATTTTTTTCATTTTAAAATGTTTAATGATTAATAAATAATTATTTGTGAATTAAGGATTAAGGATTAAGGATTAGGGTTTGTGCTTATTTAGTATTATAAGAAACGGTTAAGATAACCGCTTCTCAATATTAGTATATACTTCCATACCTTCATCGGTTTTAAACCATGATGCAAGTGCAGAGTACGGGTGTTCATCAAACGGAATTGTCATAAGTTTTCTGTCGTTAGATCCCCACATAAAGTGTCTTTGATCTGCTGATAACTTTATAATGTTTAATTCCGTTGCTTTAATTCCAAAGTTTCTAAGCTGTACGTTGTCGTCATTAACTAACTCTAAGAACAGTTCAGGGTTTCTTTTAGCGTATAATAGTAAATCTCTTTTAAGTTCCTTAGAACTCATGTTTGATACCTTAGATCCTAACTCAACACGCATAACAGCTTCGGCCATATCTATGTCTAAGCTAACAGCCGCATTCAAAGCTTCAATTTCCATTTCTAACCAGTCAATTTCTTGAGCTGCTACAACTTGCGGTTTCAACTCTTCATATATTGAGCCTAAGTGAGGATGATATAATGAAAGCAACTTCTGTAGTGATGTTTTATTTCTAGGAACCACTAACACTCCGTTTCTAAATATAATATGCTCTAACCTTTGGTCACCTTGCATTTCATCTACAAAACAAGTTTTCTGATTTGAAGTATGCTTTAACTCTCTTTCATAACCTTTTTCTTCGTCAAAATAAAATATATTAGTTGACTTTATAGATCTACTTAAAGGTTTTTTACCATAAGAAAGCAAGTAAGTTCTGTCTTTTATTTCCCAAGTGTTAGACTTAGGTTTTTCTAATACAATTTCTTTTTTAGGTTTAACTACAGTACTTACAGTAGTCTCCACTGGTTGTTCAACCATTACTTTTTCAGTAGTGACTTCTTTAGCTACTACTTTTTTTGTTTTCTTTGTCATAATAAAATATAATAAAAATTAAAAAATAAAAGACCGAGGCCGAAGCCTCGATCTATTAAACTAGTTAATCAACATAAAGTTGTTTGCACCTTGAGTAACTAAACATCTTTCTGATAAGAAGTTTACACTCATAGCATCAAGAGTTGAAGTAGTAGCTCCAACGGAACCAGTAATCCAAGTCTTCATTTTTCTGCTTTCCATTTGAGAAGCGCGGTAACGAACATGTAAGAATGGTCTTGTAAGATTCTTACCTAAGTTTTCGTCATAAACAGAGGATGTTCCAGCTGGAATAATAACTCCTCTAATATCCTCACCTGCAGTAGCATTAGCGTTGATACCACCACGAGTAGATAAGTCGTTAAGGTATTTCCAGTCAGACTTGTAGAAGTCGTAAGAACCTCTTCGGAAACCAGAAAAACCTAAGTTTAAAGCCATATCTTCATCGTTGTTAAATACACCGTAAGAAGTACCACCAGCACCATAAGAGTTCATGGAAGCAAGCATATCATCTATAGCAAGAGAAGTAGATCTATTTAAGAATAACATGTTTTCTTCAATAGCACCATTCTTGTCAAATTCAGCTAGTATAGCATCAAATTCAGCTAAATCAGTAGCAGCGTTAACTCCAGATATACCAGAAGTTTGGTGACCACGATTTTTAATAGCAGCAAACATACCTTCAGTACCAACTAAACCATCTGCACCACCTAGTATTGTTGAAGCATCAGCAGCTTTTTCAGACTCAATCATACTCATTTCTAAGTAGTCGTTAAATCTTGATCTAGTTTCGCCTTCAGCTTTTAAGTACCACATGTACCCATTTTGACCATCTTCACCTGAAACTTCAACCCAACCAACTTGAGCAGCATCAGATCCTGAAACCTCATACTGATCTTTAAGAATAATTGGCTTATTAGTAAAAGTAGTAAATGAAGGCTTAACAGACCGAGCTCCAGCATATTCAGTTCCTTTTGAATTTTCAGAACCAAATACTAGTACTCTAAGGTCGTTATCACCGTCAACAAATCCCATGTTAGTCAAGTGAGCCGCGCCATAAGGTAGTGCAGTGATAGTTTGGTTACCAGCAGCAGCAACAGTTACTAAAGCAGTAACAGTTTGTCCACCACCTGAAATCAATACTTGGTCACCAACACGGATACCGTGAGTTGTAGTTTGAGCCACACCATCGATGTCGTGAGTAATGTTAATAGTACTAGCGGCAGCACTTAAACAATCCGCTTTATATGAAAGGTGTAATCTACCTTGTTCCGACCAAACAACTTGATCAGCTGACATAGCTTCTTCAGCTCCTACTTGGCTTAAGAATCCTGAAATAGTACGTTTACCATATACTTCAGCTTCTTTCTCCATTAGGTCTGGAAGATACTGTTGTGCCCATCCATTGTTCTGGATGTCTAAATAATTATCCGAAGTAACTTGTTGCACTGGTGCAGCCTGAAACGACGTTCTTGCAGTAATTGCCATAATTTTAATTTTTTAAATTAGCGTTTATTTTTAATTTTAAATTTGAAGTCATTAGAAGAATCACCTAGAACTCTATACTTAACTCCACCCACCGACGTCTCGCCATGAGTTTTTCTAGCATCAGTATTAATGTTCTTGCCTTTACTTATAGTATCTTTAACCGCATCAGCTTTTCCTTGCTCATAAAAATGTTGAGCTAAAGCGTCTGGGTTCATAGCTGCAAATAAAGACTTGTGATAACCTTTAGCGTCTTGAATTGTATTATCCTTGCCAACAAACTTGTTGACGAAATTATTCAAATCACTTTGGGTTTCCTTAACCTCTTGTGTATTCTTAACGTTGTACCTAAACTTTTTTTCTCCAACTTTAAAATCAAAACCTTTGAATTCTTCATTGAAAACAGCATCGGTCCTCTGTTTGAATGCTCTTGTAGTAGTTTCTGTTGCTTTTTCTTGAGCTTCAGAATCTCTATTATATCTATCAAAAAAGTCTACAGCTTTTTTCTGTTCAGTAGTCAACTTGCTACCGGCTTTAATATCGTTGTAGTACTTTTCTTTTTGCCCTTCAAGATGTTTTGTAGCTTTAGCAACCTCTTCTTTTAAAGCAATCTTTTTTCTTTTAATGTCTTTATCAGAGTCAATGTCTTCTTCAAAGCCAAAAGTTTCTTCTAACAAGAAGTTTCTTTCATCAACTGATAAATGAGGTTTAGTCTGTTTATAGTACTCCATCAGTGTGTCAGTAGGATCAAGATTTGATATATCTGTGTTCAACTTGACATAATCTTGAATATCTCCACCAGTGTCTTCCATAAAGTCAACAAGCTTTTGTATACCCTCGGGCAGCGGTTTACCTGTCTCTCTTGCTTCAACTACTGCCTCAGCTATTTCCTCTTCAACTTTAGCTACAGTTTCTTCTTCAGTGTCTATAACCTCCTCTAGTACTGGTGTTTCTGCTTCTTGTACTTCTGCTTCCGGCTGTACTGTTTCTTGCTCCTCTGTGGGTTCGGCGTTTTCATCGCTTCCCACCACTCCTGTTGGGTCAGCTGTTGTTTCTTCAGTTTCATCGGTTACTGGCGGTTTTGATAAATCTACTTTATAGATCTCTGGCTCTGAGCTGCTAGAGCTCACTTTTACTTTTGTTACTTCTTCCATAATAAAATTTTATAAAATAATTGTAGGTGTTACTTATATTCCTAACCCACCTGATAATACATCATTACCTGATGACTCAAACTTTTTAAGTGGTTTACCCTCTTTAATAGCTTGCTGATTTTCAGCTTGCTTGTCTAATCTTGAATCTTTACGATCTTCTTTACTAGTTTCATTCATGCTTTTAATTTGCATCTCACTAGTTTTCATTTTAGAATTTAAATCAAACTCTAACATCATTAAGTCTTTCTTTACCTGAGCCTCTTGTTGCAGGTATTTTATTTTAAGATCGTTCTTAGTTTGCTCTAGCTGAGCCTCTGTCTGAGCGTTAGCTTGATTCTTCTGCATCTCTGCTTGAGCCGCAGCCTGTTGAGCCTGTTGGTTAGCTTGAGATTGAGCTTGTATATTTTGTTGTTGTAACTGTTGGTCTCTTTCTTGCTTTTTCTTTTTCTTAACTTTAAGAAGTTGGTTAGCAAGCTTAACATTTCTAACATCTCTAAGATCAATGGCATCGTCTAAATCTATTAACTGCTGAGATAAAGCAACTTGTATGTTGTTCTCTAGCATTTGTTTCTCTTCTTCGTCAGGCATTAATTCTATGAATATGCCGAAATCGTGTAAGTGTAAATCTTTAATTTCTTTTAACGTAGCTACATTATGAGAACCTATAGCACTAACAAACGCATCCTTAGTTGGAGAGTATTCTAGTATGTCTGATATTCTTAAAGATAAACATTCAGCAGCTTCAGCTGTTAGATACATCATAGATTGCAGTATGTGTCTAGTCGCAGTGTTTGAATTTGCGGCTGCTAGCTTTTGAATACCAACTAATGCATTTTTATCAGGAGTAGAAGCGTCTCTAGCTTCATTTAAACCAGTTACATCGCGTATCATTTGAAGATAATAGTTGTATGTTTGAATCAAAGCTTGCAACTTACCACCACCTGATCCGTTTTGTATTTGCTGAATAGGTACTTTACCAGGATTCATATCACCATCAGAATTCAATGACCTACCAATAACAGAACCTGTTTGGAAGAACATGTTCAATGCTTCTTGTGGTGAATAATTAGTTCCATTACCTAGATCTATTTCAGCTAAACCATCAACGTCTAAATATACGCCGTCAGGAACCATGCGATTCATTACTTGCTGCAGCTTTAAATGTGTCAGCTGTATCATATCCGCAAAGCCAGTTATTCTACCAACCATTGACTGTATTCTACCATCATACATTCTAGGAGCAACTATATTGTAGTTCATCTTAACTTTTCCAAAGTCAGACTTAGATCTCATCATATTAGAAGCCATCTCCCACTTCAACAATTTGCTAGTACCTAAAATCATTACCCCTTCGTATAGAGCTTCAACAGATCTATCTAACCTGCTGAACTCTCTATCTACGTCTTTTGGTGGGTTAAAGTTATCATCTTTAGGTATAACTTTATCAGCTCCACTTCCAGTCTTTTTTAATTTATAAACATTATTAGTAAATGTTTTGTAATTAAAGTACAATACACTTATTTTGTTTTTATCGTTAACCACATTGCGCTTTGCTCTGTCTTGTGGCACGTCAACAATTTCACTTATTTCTGAATCTGATAAGTTTGGAAACTCTTTAACCAATTCGTTTATAGGTATATCTTTAACTTCCCCAACGTAATATATATCTTCAAAGTAAGGAGACTCAGTATACGAATAAACTAAGTTTGCTGGATCAACGTATTTAACTTCAGCCCCATCGCTGAAATTAAATGTGGTTTTAGTAGCACCAATACCTATTGTAACTAAGTCATATAGGGTTCTTCTTTTTGTTAAATCGTAATCACAATTTTCAAACAAAGTATCTATAGCTTGTTCTTCAGCTATTTCTATAGCCTGTTTGTAATTAAGCTGCATATGTAAAGATAATTCTTCTTCATTTTCAGGAAGATTTTTCTTATCATTCTCGTATAAATCCAACCCAAAAGATTGCTGTACTGTATCATTAAATTCTTTAGATTTAATGTCCCTGAGTACAGACTCCATATAATCAGTTCTTTTAGTCACGCCAAATTGATCTTGAGAAAAAGCGTTAACTTCATAAGATCTTTGTGACATACCATTAACTACTATATCTACAAACTTAGATATTATAGGTACTGGCTTCCAGTCTAGGTTTAAGTAACTCAAGTCACCGTTTATAGACAGTTCATTTTTGTATTTTTCAACAGATTGCTCGCCTCTAGCGTAAAGCCTCAAGTTATGGAAAGACCTATTATTTCTTCCGTACTTGTTGTCACCACCACTGAACCACTCGCTCTCAATAGCCTTACCAACTTTTAACCCATACTCTTGGGACATTTTTTCTAAATCACTAACCGCTTGAGACGGGAAGTTTACAACAGACTCTGCCATACTACTCGTTTATTATTTTAGATGTTATTCCATTGTTGTTAAACTTTGAAACTGTTAAGTTCAAGGCTTCTTTTTTAAAATCAGGATTCGGTTTGTACATATGTCTGTTACAAGCCATCACGGCTAAACCAGAGCTAATAGAAGCATCATGCTTTGTTCTTTTGTTTATATCAAACTTAGACCAGTCACCTAGCAGCTCGTTAAAATAAACAGTACCGTAAGTACCATCTTGCTGCAAACCAACGTGATCATTTATATACATTTCAATAGCTGCAGCGTGAGCTTGTTTTATATCTTCACTAGAGTTCGGCATACCACCGACCTCTCTTTCTGCTACAGATAATTTGTTCCATATCTTGTCTGGTCTATTCATACTAAAACCTCTATAACCTCTTCTACGTAGATAGTACAATAGTCTAGGTTTATTGTTCTCAGCAAGTATTGGCATACCATAAAATACCAGTGCCATCAAAACGTCTTCAAAGAATATCTCAGCAGTCTGAGGTCTAGCTATATATTCTAAAAAGAAAGTATTAGCTGGAGCATCTTCCATACTGAATTTAGTTAATCCATGCAAAGCTCCTTTAGAACCTTTACCATCGACAGTACCACTAATGTCGTAGCTATCGCAGCCAAAAGCCCCCATATGCTCATTGCCAGGATACTTAACTCCGTTCTTTATTATTACGTTATTCTGCAGATTGCTAGATGGAACCCAGCTAAGTTTAAACCTACCATTAGGATCTGGGTTAAATACTACTTGGGAGTCTTTAACTCCATTGGTCCACTGGAAATTACCCACGTTGAGCATTGAGGAGTTCCTGTTACCCTCATTGTAATCTATCTGCTCGTATATCTTAATAAGATTAAACAAACTTTGTTTTGTTTCATCTCTAAATGCATGTTCTGTTGTTCTAGGAAATTGTCTGTAGAATTCGTTTAAAGCATCTTGATCATCTTTTAACCCATCTACTTCATTTTCCCAGTGATCTATAACGCCGTAATCTATAGTTTCTCCGTGTGGGTCAACTACTTCTACGTCAGAAGTATTAAATACGGGCTGCCCATACTCGTCTATGAAGCCTTCATAGTTCCACTCCATAGGTACAAACAAGGAATACAAGCCAGATTTAGTCTGACCATTTTTGTTTCTTTTGCTGCAATCAGAGTCATTGTATAAGTCTTTGAAGTTTTGACCTCCTTTATCTAGTGCGTTAGAAGTTGAACCCATCATACACTTACCTATTATACGACTACCTAATCTCAAGCAAGTTTTAGTAACTCGCCAGTTGTTCTTTATATTGTCAGGTCTTTCCCATTTACCACTTTCATCGTGAACTAGTAATGCTAGCTTTTCACCATCATAACTATTGTCACCTGTGTTCTTCCAGTCAATAGTAGTATCTAAACCTCGTATATCATCTACCTCTTCACGTTCACGCATTTTCTTTCTCGTAAACTTCTTAGCCGGAACTCTATATGCTAGCTCTGACTTAGGTCTATCCATACCGTCTTGAATTGGTTTGAAAAAGAAAGGATAATTAAAGCTGATTGGTACAACTTTATCTGTGAACATTTTCTTAGCATCACCACCACTTTTAGACAGTATCCCAAATCTACTATCACTTGCCAATGTAGCTAAGTTAACAGTTTCAGCCGAACTCATAAACGAGAAACCAGATCTACGATTCTTCAAATAACACATGCCGTAGCATCTTTGATCAGCCTTGCAAGCTTCCCAAAACAGAAAGAATAACCTGTTTGCTTCTCTATAATCAGGTGCCCCAACATCTATCTTACTCCACTGCAGATACATGTAGTAACTACCTGTCAGATAAGTAGGTTTACCGTTGTTCATGAACCAAAACCCGTTATCTCTTCTATTAAACTGTTCGTCTATATATTGGTAATGTTTTTCTTTAAACTCTTCTGATTTAGCTTGCCAATCAAAAACTGTCTTTATATTCTTGAAGGCAGGTTCATCTTCAAACTTAACCCATTTTTGATCTGATACTTTTTTGCTTCTACTATAAATAGATTTAGGTGCTAAAGGCAAGGCTATTTTCAAGCCTTGCATTTCTAGCACCTCACCTATCTGTCCAGTTTTAGATATAACAACAAAGTCATGCTCCTTGTTATATCCATGCTTCCAACCTTTAGATTTATTTAATCTACTTAAGGTATTAAGCCTTACTGGTTCTATTACGTTTACTAAAGTTTGCTTGTAATTCATTTAGATCTGCCCTCGGCGAAGCCTTTAAAATTATTCTTAACCTCAGAGATCTTAGTATCACCAAGCATTTCTTCTTCCTCTTGTATTCTATTCAATATTTCAAAGGCATCGAAGATGGCTAGCTTTTTTGTTGCCGCAGCATTCTTTAGTCTGTCAGCAGTCAAATCGTCGTCAGAATCAACGATAGCCTCTTTAGCTACCTTTATTAATTCTTCAACAGCTTTGTGCCCAGCTTGGATTATACTCTTCTTCGTTTCCTTTATATTCATATTCAATATTAATAAATTTATTCATTATCCTGTATAGTCTTTCACCATCAATAATGAATTCAAACTCCATGCTAGGACAGAAGCCCACTAACTGTGTAGGCAGAAATGTGCCGTCTGAATACTTAACCACACCAACAAGTGGTCTTTCATTATTAACGTCTAAATCATCTATTGATTTAAGCGGCTTAACAAAAGTATACCCAGGTATAGCTTTCCAAGATCCGGGTTTTCCACGCATATATACTTGGTCTGAAGAAACAAAGTATTCGCTTTCATTCAGAAAGCCCCTACTGTTTTTTTCTCTACCTTTAACGTCGTGCCATCGTCTAAAGACGTTGTGATGTATTATAAGCTGTTCACCTACTTCTATGCCAAAAGGGTTGTGTAGAGGTGTAGATATTACTTTAGCTCTTTTATTTATATAAGAATGGTTAAATACTTCTGTGTTTAGTATTAGATTTCCACCTTCTACTTTTTTAGAATTGTTATATCTTTTACCCACTGGTTTAACAACAATATCATATAGACTTTTCATTAGTACTCTAAATTATACTCTACTGAAACAGCCATGTTTTTATTGAAATCTTTCCAAGGTATTACAGCCTTATCTTTTTTTATATAAACACAGTACTTATACTCTTCTTCTACAATATCACATATAGTATGACCTCCATAAACATCTTGCCCTACAGCATAATGCATAGAATCGTTCTTATAATCTTTTCCTATAGTAATTTTTCTTATTATATTATTCTTCATCCTCAGGATAGTTAATAGAACCATCATTAATACTTACGTTACAAGTACCGTACTCTTTCTCTAGAGTCTCTTGTAAAAGTTTGATGCTGTCTTGAACTACTGCTAGTTTGTGTAGATACAAATGCTTAGCTGCTTCTAGCTTACCAATCTCCATTTGTAAGTTGTTAGTATCACTAACTGCTTCCTGTAGAGACTTTAAATGCTCTTCTGAAATTTTTTCTGCTTTTGGTTTTAAATCAACCACTTTGTCTTTCTTTGCCATCTTATTTTATTTTATTTGATTTTTTCTATCGATCTACCTCCGAAGTAAGCACCGATAACTGTTATTAATACTAATTGCAATAAGTCAGTCCACTTCTCTTCTACATTAAAAGCTATAACACCAGCATCAATGAATATCATTAATACTGTTGATACAACTAAAAATACTAAAACTAAAGGTCTAACATTTTTAGATAACCAAGAATCTGACTTCATATCAGAATCCCATCTACTAGTCACCTGTTTCTGTATTTCTAATTCGTGATTAGAAATTAATTGTTTAACTTTCTGTGAAGCTACTAGTCTTTCTTCTTCAGTAGTGGTGAGGCCGTCTAAGACCCCACCAATATCTTTGATAAGCTTACCCGCTCCAGAGGAAAGTAATTTATTAAGCACACTCATTTACTTTTTCTTATAATTCATTTTAGCAGGAGAATATTTTTTCATCATCTTCAGAGCTGCTGGCTTAAGCATCTTAGTTGGAGCAGCTTCTATAGCTTTTATCACTACAGGAGGTAGATTCTTCTCTTGCTTACTAGTTAATGCTTTCTTTACTGGAGTTTTCTTAGCCATTTTAGCAGGTGATTTCTTTGCCATCTTGGCTGGAGTTTTTTTCATCATGATTGTTTGTCTTTAATATGTTTNTACATTGATTTACCGATTAGCTCACCGAACTTACTGTCTGACTTATAGTGCGCGCGAGCAACGTTACGACTATAAGATATTTTCTTTGCTAGTTTTTTAAATTCAGATCTGTACCTAGGATACTTATCACCTAATGATAGACCTATTAAAAACCCTTGAGCTGAATGGCCAGAGGGATATGATGGAGTCTTCATAGAGTCCATTTCTATATCTTGCATTGATATACTGCTTTTCTCTGCCACAACTTTGGGTCTAGGTCTATCAAAGTGATTTTTTAAATCCATAATTATAGGCTCAGACTCTGCTATTAAATCATTTGCAATATCCTCGTCGTAGTCTCTTATTCCTTTT
>JGI24003J15210_10000372_pt1 | contig 19181 bp, 9 predicted proteins | sample LinPmetageLP28_FD_15210 | JGI IMG/M metagenome (IMG submission 15210)
GCACCTGTCACTATCTTTATATGTGCCTATTTATCAGTAGTAATACCAGAGCTACCAACATTTGATATGGGTAGTCTTATGACTGTACTTATGGGCATGCTCGGATTAGGTGGTTTACGTACATATGAAAAGCAAAAAGGATTAACAAAATAGTTATTTACTTAGTTTAAATGTCCCCTATAACAGAGGGAATAATCTTATATAGAGGTAAATAAATAATGAGAAATAGTGTACCACATGATGGGCCAAGAACAGCATTGGCAGAAGAATTAGATGCAATGAAATATAGACAAGAAGGCGAAAGCTTTGATGATAAAATAAATAGATTAGCTAGGTCAATGTCAGATGATGTTAACCATCAGTGGGAGCTAGAAGATATTTTAGGTAACATGAGGTTTCTACCAGCAGGTAGAGTGCAAGCTTCAATGGGTGCTAATAGAGTTGTAACATCTTTTAATTGTTTTGTATCAGGAACAATTAAAGATAATATGAATGATATAATGACTAAGGCTGGGGAAGCAGCAGAAACTATGCGCAGAGGAGGAACAATTAAAGATAATATGAATGATATAATGACTAAGGCTGGGGAAGCAGCAGAAACTATGCGCAGAGGCGGTGGTATAGGTTATGATTTTTCTAGAATTAGACCTAAGGGTGATACAATTAAATCGCTCCAATCGCAAGCCTCAGGACCTGTTTCTTTTATGGGTATCTTTGACTCCGTCTGTCAAACTATTGCGTCCTCAGGGCATAGACGTGGAGCACAGATGGGTGTTTTAAGAGTAGATCATCCTGATGTATTTGATTTTATAAGAGCAAAAAGAAATTCTGATAAATTAACAGGCTTTAATATTAGTGTAGCAATAACAGATAAGTTTATGGAGGCATTACTAAATGATGACGACGATTCTTTTGAGTTAGTTTTCGAAGGTCAAGCCTACAAAACTATATCAGCTAAAGAATTGTGGGATGAGATTATGGATTCTACTTGGGATTGGGCTGAGCCTGGTGTTTTGTTTATTGATCGCATAAGTGAAATGAATAATCTTCATTATTGTGAAGAGATAGAAGCAACTAATCCATGTGGTGAGCAACCTTTACCTGCTTATGGTGCATGTTTATTAGGATCATTTAATCTTACACAGTATCTTCCAGAAATGCATGAAGAAAAACGTGAGTTTAATTTTGATAAATTTAAAAAAGATATAGTTCATGTTGTTAGAGCTATGGATAATGTTATTGATAGAACAATATATCCATTAAAAGCACAATCAGATGAAGCTAAAAATAAACGTAGAATGGGATTAGGTGTAACCGCTTTAGCAAACGCAGGTGAAATGTTAGGTTATCAATACGGGGATGAAGACTTTATGAAATGGTCTGAAAAAGTATTTGCTTGCTTAAGAGATCATACATATAAAGCTTCTGCATTATTAGCAAAAGAAAAAGGTGCCTTTCCTTTATATCGAGAAGAGTATTTAAAATCAAACTTTATAAGAACATTACCATCCTCAGTTAAAAAATTAATTAGAGAACATGGCATACGTAATAGTCATTTAACTTCTATTGCACCTACGGGTACAATTAGTTTAGTTGCAGATAATATTAGTAGTGGGATTGAACCAGTATTTAGTTATGCGTATGATAGAACAATACAAACTTTTGAAGGACCTAAAATCGAAAAAGTAGAAGATTATGCTTATGCACGTGGTATAAAAGGTAGAGATGCTAATACAATTACAGTACAAGAACATCTAGCAGTTTTATTATTAGCTCAGCATTATATCGACAGTGCATGCTCAAAAACATGTAATGTAGGAGATGAAGTCGACTATGAAAGTTTTAAACAAGTATATGTTGATGCCTGGAAAGGTGGGGCGAAGGGATGCACTACGTTCAGATTGTCTGGTAAACGATTTGGAATTCTCCATGCTCCTAGTGAAAAAACCGTGGAAGCGGAAAAGAAAGATACGAGCGCGATTGAAAACTCTGCAGAAGAGATCAAAGCGGAAGCATGCTTTATTGATCCTCAAACAGGGCAGAAAGAGTGTGGATAGTTTAATAAAAATAATGGAGGAGTAAATGGCAGATGAAATAATATCTGTTACAGATGTAGCATCTAAGGGAGTGGTTATTGACACTCCTCCTGTAGCATTAGCACCAAATATATTTACTGATGTAAGAAATGTAAGATTTAAAGATGGTGCTGTTAGAAAAATGGAAGGTGAGTTATTACTAAATAATGTTTCCGTTACATTAGGTAGTGGTACCATTGGTAAAATAAGATATTTTGCAGTATGGGAAAATCCTAATAGACAACCTTTTGGTTGTTACTATATATTTGTTACAGATTATATTTCTGCAGCTGGTGTAACATTAGGTCAAAAAGTTTTTATTCAAGATCATACTGGTAGTACTATAAAAGATATAACACCTACTTCACTTAATAGTGGAAATGGTTTTAAATTTACAACAAGTGGATGGCAGCATACTTTATTTAGTGGTGGATTTGCTTTTATTATAAATAATGGATTAGATAAACCACATTATATTTTAGATACCGCAGGTAACACAAACATAAATAATATAGTTTTAGCTGAACTTCCTGGATGGGATAGCTATAATGTTGAACAAAAAGTGTTTAAGGATACTTATAATGCTTCTAGTACAACAGTATTTGATTTAGGGCAGAAAGTTGATTTTACAGTTAATAGTATTATTGTTACTGGTACAAATAATAAAGCTGCTCAAGCAGGTACACCAGCAGGAACAGGTACGGTTAATGGTACAAACTTTGTTCCAGGTACTTTACCAGGTACAATACCAACAGTTTCTGGAAATCATTTTCAAACATATACCGATGCCTCAACTAACACAACCGTAATTGTTTTAGGAAATTTATCAGTTAGTGATGAAGTAGAAATTACAGTACAATCAAGAAATCCTGTAGCAGTCACTTGTGGTATTATACAATCATTTGGTAATTTATTAGTTGCAGGTGATCTTACAGAGAAAGATGGTACTACTATTATAAGAAGATTATCAGGTGTAGTAAGAACTTCTGATGTTGCTGTTCCAGGATCTGTACCAAATAATTGGAATCCTTTTGCAGCTGGTGTTAGTACAGCTGATGAATTTACATTATCAGAAACTAATGTAATTAAAGATATGAAGTCTTTACAAAGTAATATGTACATCTATAGTACAGATAGTATTCATGCTATGAGACTTACAGGTAATACAAATGCACCTGTTTCTTTTAGTCCAGTAACAGATGAGTATGGTTTACTTACTGGGGGAGGAGTAATAGAATATGATGGTAAACATTTTATAATAGGTGGTAATGACATATATGTATTTGCTGGTAACCCAGGAGATATACAATCGTTAGCTGATGGTCGAATACGAAATTACTTTTTTAATAATCTTAATCCTATATATGAGCAACAATTATTTACATTACTTAATCATCATGAGAATGAAGTCTGGGTTTGTTATCCTACACTAGCCTCACTTGCTGGTGAATGTAATGAAGCTATTATATGGAACTATAGAGATAATGCTTGGACAGTTAGAGATCTTGATAGTGTTACTGCAGGTGATGTAGGACCAATTAAAGGTGGTGGCATACCAACAGCAACCTTAGCTCTTACGGGTAATTCAGGTAATGCTGGTTATACTAATAGAGGAAAGAAAGAAATACAAGCAGTCACTATTAACGGCGGCACACCAAAGAAAACAATCGGTACTAAAGCAATTAAAACTGTAGCAGTAGGAACATTTAGTAACTTTACTACAGACACTTTAGAACGGATAGATCTTACACTTACAGGTGATAGTGGACCAAATACAGTTACACCAATAAGTACACTTACTTTTTCTTCAAGTGCAACTTTTGTATATGATAGAGATGGTAGTACATATCTTGATGGTGGAGCAAGTGTTACGATTACTGGTGATAGTAGTATTGGTACAGTAAACTTACCAGCAAGTGCAGTATTAGGTACTACACAAGCTGAAGGTGCTACAATAACTATGACAATACTTGTTGCTGCAGTTAAAGATTATATTAATAATAACAATGCCTTAGCAGATTGGACAGCGACTGCAAATACAAATGTTTTAACACTCACTTCAGATGTTCCTGGGCCTAGAGCTTTTAGCACTAGTACACTGGCAATTGGAGGTGGCTCTTCAACTAGTATTGTAGTAGCTTCTATAAGAACTGGTGTAGGTATTTACGGAATAGCGGCAACACAAAGTCCAGCTATTAGTATGCGTATACAAGCACCTGCAGTAGGTGGCTTACAGAGTGCTATTGATGAAACAATAACATTTGGTACTGGAAAGAATACTCAAGCTTTACTCTCGGCAGATGCTTTAACTAAGCTACAGGCTAAGACTGTGTTTAACGGTAGTTCGTCTTCTATTTATAGTGTGACAAACGTAGGTAATGTACTTAAGTTTGTTTCAAGACTAGGTGGAGATCATAGTGCTTTAACTATCACATTTAAAACTACTTATAGTGGAACTGATTATACAGAGACTACTTTTGGTGGAGATGTTAGTAGTACAGTTAATGTGGCTACAACTGGGGTTAACAGAAACATACCTCCAGTAACAATGACTCTTACCTTTCCAGCAGGGAACACTTCATCTAAATATTTAGAAGGTACATTTAGTCGTGCTAACATAGTCACAGAACTAGATACTCTTGTAGATGCAGATAGTAACTGGACAGGTGCTACAAGCACAGGACTAGTAACAGCAACTGCTGGTGCAATCGGTGTTCAGACAAGTAACTTTGGTGTAGCATTAGCTAGTATAGGATCACTCCCAAGTGGGTTTGCTAACAGTACATTCACTCCAGCACAGACAAGAGCAGGTCGAGCAGCACATAGTACAACAGATACTATCACATTAACTCCACCTCTTGGTAATGCAATACAAGTAAACTTTAACAGTACAACTGCATTTGATCCTGATTCAGGAAGTAGTCCTACTAATGTAGAGACTATAACCGCTACAGAGATAGCAACAGCACTTCAAGCTGCATGGACAGACTCTAGTTTTTTCACAATAGCAAGAGCAGGTGCAGTGTTAACATTTACTAGTGTAGCTAGAACAAATGTTACAGGAGCGTTTAGTTATACAGTAGCAAATGGTACGTCTAGAACTGGCACACTTGTCAGTCCTCTTATTGCTAACTCTACTGGTAGTAACATATCTGTGACAGAAGGTATTAATGCTGTATGGGCAAAGATGACTCGTGTTACAATCACTTTACAAACACTTGCAGGTGATAGCATTATATTTGATAAACACTATGGTGAAGGTCCAGGTCGAGTATTAGATCCTAGCTTTACCCCAGCTGCAAATGATGTAGTACCTAGTAATACTGCTACTTATCTGGCTACCTATTACAATCCAGATGCTACTCAAAATTCAACTGAATTAGCTAAGCCTAACGGTGTTGTTATTAATACTTTAACAGCTATGCAAGAAGCATTAGCAGCTATTAGTTCTAATCAGTTCTTATTAGTAACACCAAATAGTGCAACAAGTCCAACTAGTATACAAGTTAGTCCTAGTCAGTTTAGTTCTAATGCTAATTATGTTAAATCATTTAGTCCAGCTACACAAGCTATTAATGCGAGTGTTGCACCTACAACTACTGCTCTTACTAATGCAGCTGAAGGTACACTGGTTGCAGCAGGTAATCCTACTCAAAGTACTAGTGGAACTACTATAAGTACAAACTTTGATATACTTAGACCTTGGAGTAGTGGTAATATTAATCCTACTAAATTGTATCCTATATTTGCAGAAAGCGGATTTAGTAGTGGTACATTATTTAATAGAATAAGAGCTGGTGATCTTGGTTATACATTTGGTGGAACTAATTATATTTCTTATTTTGAAAAACAGCAAATGTCTATTACGCCAAACTTTGATACAGAAAATCTAAGTGCTTTAGCTTTATGGGCTGATGGAGGTAGTATTGAAACGGTAGGAGGTGAGCCTCAACGTGCTACTTTAAGAGTAAGAAGTCGTGCGACAAACTATCCTGGAGAAAAACCTTTTCTTACAACAGTAGAAGATAATACACAAACTAATGCAAAAAGAAATAAACTTGTAATAAATGATTTTATAATAGCAAGTAGTTATAAAGTTGATTTAAGAGTACTAGGTAGATTTATTAATTATAGAATTGATGATGCAAATGTAAATAATACTGTAGCTAATAATAAAGCCTGGAATATTTCTGGCTTACAGTTAACAGTAAGTAAAGGAGGTATTAAGTAATGACTATAAACAATCCTCCAATTACAGAAAGTTCTACTTTAAATATTACACTATTAGAATTAGTTAGAGAAGTAAATTTATTGCAATCTCAAAACTTAAAACTTTTACAAGATATTAGGAGTGCTACAAACTTTGCTGATTTAAAAATAAGGATAGATCAAAAATGATAAAGCTAATAGAAGATAATACTGTTTTAGATTGTATAAAACTAATGGATGTATCTACAAAAGATAAAACATTTTTTGGATATGATCCTAATCAAGCAGTATGGATTAGATTCTTTTTAGATTTAGTTAAAAGGCAAAAAGAAAAAGATCCTCATGCTTTAGTTATAGGTGACTATAAAGATGATAAGTTAAGAGGATTTCTTTCTGCTTGTACCTTTGTTAATTATTATAATAATACATACACTATGGATGTTAAAGATTGTATTGTTGATCATAATCATAATAATGCTTTTAGTATATATAGACTTTTTGATTATATGATTGAGCACATTAAAAAACATGGTGGTAAAAATTGGAGAGCAGATTCTATTAGAAGTGGTCAAGAAGGAATAGACTATGCAAAGTTTTTAAATAAAAGATATAATACAGATACTCATGTCTCAGTAAGAGGTGTGATACAGGAGAATAATAATGAATGAATATGAACCTAACTTAGGTGTGTATGATATGAGAAGAGATACTACAGGCCTACCTCAGTCTCTTGCTAATCGCATAAATCTTAATATATGTATGAAAGGTGGCGGGGGTGGTGGTACTAATATTACTTATACTGGTATTGATCCTGAGTTTAAACCTTATTTAGAAAGAGCATTGTCAGATGTAACTGCTAGATATGAAGGTGATGTTGCTGCAGGACCTGATGCAATTGTTGCTGGATTAGATCCTAAACAAGAAGAGTCATTACAATTACAAGAACAACTTGGTAGACAAGCTGCAACAGGTACAGGTATATATAATAATAGAGCTGCTCAACAAGCCGATCTTCAAAACTTAATGGGATCATCTTTAGGACAAGCTTCAGGTGCGCAAGCCTTAGGTTCAGCTAGATCACAAAGAGCAATGCAAGGTGCATTAGCAGATAGATCATTAGACTTTGCTAGAGAAAGACAGAAGCAAGCACAAGCAGGTACACAAATGATTGGTGATGTAGGATCTACTAGACAGAAGGTAGCGCAGCAAAGATTAGATGCTCCTCATACAAGTGCTCAAAGATATTTCGGTTATCTTAGTGGCGCTCCTCAACAACAAAGACAAGAAACATCTGGAGGCGGAGGTAAGTAATGGAATTAGCTTTAGATACTGAACAAGAAAAACAAAGACAAATGCAAATGAGAAGATACCAAGCAACTGCTGGACCATTAGCTATGCCACAAGAAGGACCTGGAATGGCAGAGCAAGTCAAAACAAATGTTATGAATAAAGCTATGAACAAAGGAATGGGCATGGCAGAAAATTATGTTATGGATAAAGCTCAACCTCTTATGGAAATGGGTATGAATAAGGGTAAAGATTTGTTAGCACAAGGTATAACAAAAATTGCACCATCAGTTGTTGGACAAGGCGCAACTAATGCTGCTTTATCTAGCATGCCTATTACTGCAGGTATGGGTGGTGCTGAAGTTGCTTTAGCTGGTCAATCGTTAGCTGCTCCATTAGCAGGTGGTGCTGGAGCTGGAGCAATGGCTACACTTGGAACTGCAATGCCTTATGTTGGAGCTGCAATGCTAGCAGGTAAAGCATTAGGATTTTTTAATAATGGTGGAATGGTAGGACCTTTATCTGAAGCTATGTATAAGAATCGTGGTGGTGATATTGCTGAAGAAGTTAAAATGAAGTTTGGTCCATTAGGTGCAAACTTAGATATGCCTTCAATGAAAAAAGATAAGCAAATACAGAGTATGGTATAGGAGTTTAGTATGGTAGGATTTGGTACAACGGGGGACACAAGTATTAATGCTAGAACCGGATTTAGAAGTTCAGTACCAGAATTTATAGGTATTGATAATACATATCAACAACCTGTTCCAATTACTTTTGATGCAAAACCAACAATATCTGTTAAGTCTATTGACTATACAGTTGATCCGTTAGGGAATGATAACGATAATGAATCTTCACAAACAGCTATTGATAATAAACTTAACTACATAAATGATTATAATAAATCAATTGTTTCTGAAGAAGATAATCCTACAGGTGGTATGACTCAAGCAAATATAGATAATCCAGTTGCAAACCCAACAGATTTTTATGGCAACCCTATTGCTAAAGAAGTAAATAGTCCTACATTAAATCCTTTAGATTTTATTCCTGGCTTTGGATTAATGAGTACTTTAAACGAACCATCTATACCTACTTCTGGATATGGTACGCCAGGTACTTATAGTGGTCTTACAGGTGATAGATTTAGTGCGGATTCTAGAGGTATCAATACTATTACAGGTCAGTATACAAATGAGTATGGTACAAAAGGTGCATTTTTAAATAGCTTTATGAATGATTCACTTGCGAATACGATTGGTGATGCAGATAAAGCAGAACAAAATAACTTAAGAGATATGGAATATGCAGCTGCTCGTAGTGAGTTAGCTAGTTTAAAATCAGGTACAACTGATCCAACTGGAAACCCAGCTACAACAGGATTAGATGATGCAGCAGCAGATAAAGTTGCTACTCAACTTGGTTTAGATAAAGGTTTTGAAGCTCATACTGTAGCCCCTGGTACTGCAACACATGAAGCTATTAAATATAATACATATGTTCCTGGTTCTCAATGGTCTCCAGATGGAAAGTTTAGTACACCTTCAATAAGTTATGTTGATGATACCGTAGCACCAGCAGTAGCACCTAGCTATACTGCCCCAGCACCCCAACAATCATATAGTAATGATGATGGGCAAGATAGTCAGGGTAATGATAATAACACTGGTGGTGGTGGATCTAATGATTACGGTGGCATGTTTAATAAAGGTGGTTTAGTTACTACTAGCAATGGAGTCGGAGGTAAGTAATGCACGTTAAAAAATATACACAAAAAGATAGACATGGAAATATGATGTCGTTTGAATTTGAGATACCTCAAATGAATATACCAGCTATGGAAAGTATACCACATCCTGGTGGACCTAAGGGTACTGATACAGTTCCAGCTTGGTTAACACCTGGTGAGTTTGTAGTTAATAAGGAAGCTACACAAATGTATGGTAATGTAATAGAAGATATGAATGATCAAGGTCGTGAAATTCAAGCAATGCAAGGAATGGAAGTTCCTGAATATGCTCAAGCTGGTAAACAAATACCAGGTCCATATGATTGGATTACTCCTAATATTATTGATGCTGTAAAACAAACTGAATCTGGTGGTAGACATACAGATGCTAATGGTAATTTAATTAAAAGTTCTGCTGGTGCCTTAGGGGCTTACCAATGGAAACCTAGTAGTGCAGCTCAACCTGGTTTTGGGGTGGAGCCTTTTGATGTAACAGATGAAGCTGCTCAAAGAAAAGCTACTGAACAATATTTAATTGGTATACAAAGAGAAAATCCAAACTTTACACAGGAGCAAGTTATTCAATCTTATAATGCTGGTCCTGAAAGAATGAAACAGTATGTTGCTAATATGAATGTACCTGATCAAATTAGTGGTCAAAAACCTTTAACAAAAGAAACACAAGAGTACGATGATAAGATTCTAAAAGCTGCTGGTTTAAAAGAGTGGGGAGTTATACCAAGATATGTTTCTACTAATAATAGTAATACACTAGGTCCTATTCCTGAGCTAGATGGAGTTGTTCCTCCGCCTGAAAAAGCATCGAATATAATGCCTGCCTTAACTGATGTTGATCCAGGAAATCCTATGTTTCAATCTAAAAATAAACCAACTATTAAACCTGGTATGAAGGATTCNTATATGAATCAAGGTTTAGAAGGTGAAGATGCTACTGGTCCTGATTTAGGAGATAACACAGGTCAAGGTGATTCAGCATTTAATTATCAAGATCCAATGGCTAAGTATAAAGATGGAAGCAAAGATGTATTTGCTACAGGTAATGATAGAGATAAAGCTAGAAAATATCAGGAGTATACTCATAAAGCTAATAACATTAAAAAGAAACTTGCATTAATAGATCCTGTTGAAAATGCTGCTGAATATAATTCGCTATCTCAACAACTTTTACAAATGGAAAAGAATGCTAGTAAATTTACTGAGTCAGCTGCAGTTGTACAAGAAATAGAAAAGCAAGACAATGCTCAAAAGACTATTCTTAAAAACAATACAGAAATAAAAGTTCTTGAAAATAATAAAAAGAATGTAACTGATATTTCAGTCTTAGCAAATATAGATAAGAAAATTGCTGATCTTAAAGTTGACAGTATAAATAAAGAAAAAGATACGACTTATAAAATTAAAGAAGAAGATTATAACGATGATGATTTTCAAATGATTACTAAGTCATCTGTTCCTGAAGTTAAAGTTAAAGAAAATATAACTGAAAAAGATAATAAGGTTGTTCAATCCGAAAAGAAAAAGAGTGAAGTCTTAACAGCAATTATTAATGATGCTAATAAAACTAATGATACAAAAGTTAAGGATCATACTGAAGACAATACTAAAAATGCAATAACTGGTGCTGGTAATCAAGGCAAACAAAATGTTAAGAAAGCAGAATCATTTCTTTCAGAATTATTTGGTGACTTAATTGATAAGAAAGAATTAGGTCGTATGGCTGTTATGTATGCAGGTTCTAGACTTTTAGGTGGCTCACACATGGGTTCGCTTGGATGGGCAGCGAAGAATTATATAAATAGAATAGATGCTAAAGCTGCAAACATTAATAAGACTGCTGCAACTTTATTAAGTAAAGGTAAACATACTACGGCTTCTATTGCTGCTTATAAAAAGAGTGGTAATATGGGAGATCTTATTTTAATTGGTACACCTATTAATAGTACTGGTGAAGATAAATATTTCTTTCATCCTAAGCTAAAGAAAAAAGTACTAGCCTATAAATATAAACAAGGTGATAATATCTTTTGGTCTGTTGATGGTGGTAAATCTAAAATACCTACTACTTGGACAACTGATGGGATGTCTGTTAGAGGATCTAAAGATTATCAATCTTATGTTACAAAGACAGTACCAATGCTTACTGGTATTCTTAAAGATGATAAAAACCAATATGATAAAGATAAAGTAACTCGATCTTCAGATGGTAAAGTAACTAAAACTACTTATCGTACTGCAATTAATATTACTAATGCTGCAAGTGCTGCTTCTAAGTGGGCTGCAGATAACAATATTCCTGCAGATGAATTAGGACCTATTGTATCTCGTGCTTATCGTATGGCAGTTAATCAAGCAGGTGGTGAGAACAAAACTAAACCAACATCTTTATTACCATATCTAAATGCTTTAAAGATTAGAGCAGATACTGGAGTACCTGGATTATTTACTCAAGGCACTGGCGCAGAAATTAAAAATATGGATGCCGCTAAAGTAAATGGTTTAACTAATATGTGGTTACAAAAAGTAAATAGAGCAGGTCAATCAGTAAATGATGGTGACAATAGAGATCAAGCAAATATCTTTTGGAGAAAGGCATCATTAATTTGGGCTGATAAATTAAGGAAAGATCCTAAGTTAATTGAGCGTTACCAAAGTCGTGCGTTAGACGATGAAACACCATTTTATGTATTTGCTAAAGAACAATTATCATTACCAATATAAGGAGAATCATATGGCTGAAGTTGAAACAACTGAAAACAAAAGTGCCTTTGCTAATATTATGAATGTACAAGATACAGAATTAAAAAATAGTGGAGGTCATAGTTTTATTGATGGGGATACACTCAGAAATGATCAAGGACAATTAATAAGAATTGGTGGATTAGAAGCAGCTGAGATTGCGCATCTTACAGAGAATGGTTTAGAACCAGGAACTGCAGGTGGTGATCAAGCTGCATCATCAATTCAAAACTTAGCAAACAAGTTTGGTTTTAATAATGTTATTTATGAAACAAATGAANATGGTTCTTATAAGCTAGATGATACTGGCACCAGGATTATGGGTAGNATTACTGATGATGCTGGAAGAGACTATACTCAAATGCTTAGTAAGCACGGTATTAATCAGTTAGGTATGTACTCAACTGATGATGATATACTTGCTGCACAGTTTGGTACAGCTGAACGTGCAGGTAATATTGGTGAACCTATAAACGATTGGGAAAAAGCTAAAGTTCAAATTGATGAAGCAACTAATGCTGAAATGAATTATGAACAAAAGTTTAAGCGTGCTGCTTTAGATGAAAGAACTTTAGCACAATATAATATGCCTCAACAACCTGGAGAAACATTTACTAACTATCGAAAAAGAAAACAGTTAGCTAATCAGTTTGTACCAGGTCAAGTACAAATAAGAAATCTAGATAGAACAATAGAAAATAAAGCAGAGAGTCCTTTAAGTGAAGGTATTGATGTTGGATTAACTGGAATGCTAGAAGGCTTATATGGTATGGCTGAATTAGTAGGGGAGTCTACTGGCTTCGATTGGTTAAAAAATGTGGGTGAAGATGGTATACAAAAACAAAGATCTTATCTTGCTGATAAACCAGAATTAAAGTTAAGTGCTTTTAAACCAGTGCTAGATAAAAATGGNGTAGTCATTGATAATGAATGGGACATTAATGGTGTTGGTGAATTCTTTGANTACCTTGGTACTAATGCTGCTGTCTCTATACCTTATATGGCTAATACTGTAGGTGCTACATTGCTTGCTCCCTTTACTTTTGGTGCTAGTATGTTATCACCAGCTGCTGTTTATACAGGTCAGACTTGGAATGAAATGGAAGGCGATAATAAAAATGCAGGAATTGCTATTGCTGCAGGTGTTACTCAAGCTATACTAGATCGCTTAGGAATAAAAGGAATTCTAGGTGGTAGCATTCTTAAAAGTGAAACAAGAAATGCAATCATAAAAGAAATTATGAAAACTGGTGTAACAAAATCAGTTGCTCAACAAACTTTAGGTAAGATGACACGATTAGAAGTCGCAAGTTTTATAGGTTCAGCTGCTAAAACTGCGGCTGCTCAATTAAAGTCTCGTAATATTTTAAGAGCTTTTCTTTCACAGTCAGCTAAAGGATTTATTAGTGAAGCCTCAACAGAAACTGCACAAGAACTCACAGGTTATATGGCAGCTGTAGCAGGTAGTGATAAAGTATTTGATGCTGTACAATTAGAAAGCAGACTTTTAAATGCGGCAATAGCTGGTGGAACTATGGGTTCAACATTTGCTATACCTGGAGTTGCATATGATGCTGGAGCTTGGGCTGATGTTGCTGTTAGACAAGGACCTGCAGAAGCTAAACGATTATCTTTTGCTGGTAAGTATGCCGAAGACGAAAAGAAAAAGACAGGTAAGGTATCTTCTATTCAAGAAAATAATGCACAAACTAAAATTGATTTGAATAAAAGAACTGGACAAACTGCTGAGTTTAGTGAGAGAGTAGAAGCAGGTAATTCGGCAAAGAAAAGTAAAAGCGGATTTGATAAAATTAAAGATGCTTGGAAAGAAGTCCCAGTCTTATGGAGAGGATCAACAAGAATGATCTTTACTGAAAAGTTACAGAGTGCATCTCGAGCTTTACGTAAGATGGCAGATATGTTTGGTGGAAACCTTCAGCGTATTTATTCTGGATCTAACTTTGAAAATCGTAAGAAACATATACTTACAGAATATAGAAATAGTGTTTCTAGTCCGGCAGAGTATGCTAAAGAAGCAGGTTTTAAAAATCTAAATCAACCACAACTTTCTAAAATTATTTATCAGTTTGGTAGATGGGCAGGTAAGAAAAAATTAAAGCCAAGAGATTGGAATAACTTACCGGCTGAACTTCAAGAGCATCGAGCTTGGCTAGCAAAGTATTATGCTGAGACTACAACCTTAGCAGATAAATTATACTCTGATCAAGTAGCTGCTGGTGCAACGGGTTTAAATAGATTAGAAAATTATTTACTTAGATACAAATCATTTAATAAAGCTACTATAGAAAAAGATAAGAACGGTTTTATAAAAGCTTTACAAGATAACTATGGTTTTAGTAATATAGATGCTACTGAATTAACTAATAACATTCTTAATCAAGAAACTTTAGTTGGTGAACAAGATGCATTTACTGTAGGTAAAGGAAAGTTTATTCCTGCAGCTCATAGAAAGCGTACACTAAACTTAGCAGAGAATACAAACTTCGATGCTTATATGGAATCAGATGCATTCACTAATATATCTAATGCAGCAAAGTCAGCAGCAAGATATGTAACTTATCAAGAATTTCTTGGTAGTAATAATGAAGTGATAAATGAATTATTAAATCAAGCATTAGAGGAAGGAGTATCTTCTTCTGATGTTAATAAAATTGCAGCTGAACTTCAAGATTATTTAGATGCGGAATCTGGTAACTATAAAAGATTAGATAATGATACACTTGCAAAGATACAAAAGAACTTAGGATTGTGGACAACCATTGCTGGTTTACCACTAGCTACTATATCTTCTTTTGTAGAGCTTGCTATTACAATGCAAGGATTAACTAAGCAACAAATATCTACTACTATTATGAATGCTTCTAAAGAAATGGCGCAAGCTATATGGTCTACAATTAAAAATCCTACATTATCTTCAACTGAAAAGCAACTACAAAAAGAACAAAGACAATCTAATATTAAACGATTAGGATTCTTTGATTGGGATGTTGGTGCTGCACAAACTACAGGTGCTACAGAAAATACACATGCTTCAAGACATTTACTTGATAAGTATTTTAAGATAATTGGTTTACAACAGTGGACAGATTATACACGTAGTATAAGAGCATCTATTGCTGATGATTTTATAATGGATAAAGTTAATGCTATTACTAATCAAAGACAATCAGGTAGTTTATTTACTAATGCAATACAAGAAGCTGAAGAACAACTAAGAAACTTAGGTATTAATGTTGATCGTATTATAGAAATGAATAGTCAAGTTGGTCCTTGGACTGTAGAACAATCTGCAGAGTTTGATGCTATGATGCTTGAAGCTGAATTCAATTTTGTTAATCAAGCGATTGCATTACCTGGTACAGCTAACAGACCATTATATTATCAGAACCAACACTTGGCATTGTTTACACAGTTCCAAGGTTTCATTGCTACATTTACAGCTAACCAAATACCACGTATGTGGGGTGAGTATATAGCACGTGGAACACCGGCTATGAAGTATAATACTTTTGCAGTTATGTCTACAATGATTATGTTAGGATTTGTTTCGCAGTATCTTAAAGACTTAATAAAATACGGTAAGCCATCTCCATATTTAGATGATGTTGAAAAGTTTCAAAGAGCTTTAGGTTCATCTGGATTACTTGGAACTGGTGAGCGTGTAATTAACTTTGCATTTCCTATATACGAATCATCTTCTGATAATGTTGGTGAATGGTTTTTTAATACTGCATCAGGTGAAGCTGCGGCATTATCAAATGTTTCTCGTGTAGCTGGAGGTGTTGGTAAAATAGTAGAAGGGAAAACAGATAAAGGTGTATATGACATACTTAAAACGGCTCCATTCATTGGACCATTCAATCAATTCAATAGATTTATTGCAGAACTATTTAAATAATAAGGAGATTATTCATGGCTAAAGGAAGAGGTGGTGCTCAAACATTACCAGGAGCTCAACCATTATTACCAGTGGACGGTCTAAATGAATTTAAAGATTTGTTTACTATTGAAGAGAACCCTGAAGAATTAACAATGGAGGAAGTAGATAACTCTGCTCCTCCTGTTGAAGGTGTTATTAATATAGATGATGGTATTAAAACTGAAGAAAATATTACTGAACAAGTTTCTACAGAAATAGATAGTACAGAAGAAACTCAAAGCTCTGAAGAATTACTTACAGATGTATTTACAAATGCTGAGCAAAGAGAACGAGAACGTGTTCCTTCAATTACTGAAAGGCTTGGGGTTACAACTCTTACTCCTGCTTCAGTTATAAATAATGTACCATTAGCTGCAGCGATTAGTCGAGGTACTCAAACTGATAATGTATTAAACAATAAATTACAAGGTAGAAAAATAACAAGAAAAAAAAGAGAAGCTTTAGAAGCAGGTGAGATTGAAGAAGCATTTGCTAGTAAAGATAAAGCGACAGGTGAATTTATTAATCCTAATGTACCATTAATAAAAGATTCAAAAATTAATGTAGGTGCACAAGCTATCATATATAATCCTGAAGTGTTAGGTGCAGCGGTTATTAATCCTGAAACTAATATGATGGGTGTTGATCCGGACTTAGGAATGATTATGTCATTAGCAACTGAAGCATTCTTACATCAATCAATGGTAGAATCACAACCAAGTTTAGCTACTGATGCTGATCCTGCAAGTACTGATGCATTAGAAGGTACATCAGGTGTTGTTCCAACTGCTGCAGTTAGATTAACTAAATCAAAAGGAAACGAAAGACTAGGTCGTGAAGTGTATATGGAATACCAAAGACATAAAGCTAAAAGATCTGGTCAGCCTACCGATAGTTACCTACAAAATGTAGATAAGGTTACACCAGAAACTTTTACTATGCTTGGTGATATGTCTAAAGAAATTTATGCACAAGCAAATCCTGATATGATTATTAGAGATGATGCTGAAGTAGGTTTACCAGGCGGTCAAGTTTATTTTGAAGTTACACCTTTAGGTGCAATTGTTTTAGATAAAGTATCTAATAGTTATAAAGGATTATTTGCACAACCAGAAGTAGCTCCGGCAATATCACCAACCTTTGATGCTCAACTACAATATGAAGGTAGAATGCGTACAAGAAAGATTACAACTAAGCGTGGTGATTTAAAAGATATTAGTGTTATTGAAAATGCAATGAACAACTATAATTCTGTAGGATTTATTAATGATCCTAGACGTGAAACTATTGGTAACCTTATGTCAATGCTTGCGTTAGTTAATAAGAAAAATCCTAATAATACTTTTTATGGTAATATGATGGGTATAGGTTCTAATAAGTTAGCAGAACTTAAAGCTGAAAGAGAAAGACTTTTAAATGCTGCAAAAAGAATTGTAGATCCTGAGCAACGTAAAGCAGGTATTGAAGCTGCTAATAGTTATGATCCCATAAAAATATTACAAGGTGAACGTGAAAAGTTTATGAATATTATGGGAGCTGTAAATAAGTATTCAGGTCAAGCTAACTATATGACTTATTATTTCCAAGCTTTAACAGGACGTATGGCACCTCAACAAACTTTATATAATCCTGCGTCACATAAAATTGTTAGACAAATAACTGGCAGTGGTAATGTTTATAAATGGAAAGCTAATCAAGGTGGACAGCTAGAAAATACTTATAAAGAAATAATGGCTGGTATGTTATTTGAAAGAGATGGTATTAAAGGTGCTAAGCTTTCAACTCCAGAACGTATTAAGTTATTTAATGAAGAAGCTGCAAAGCCTGACGGACAGTATGCAGCTATGGTAAAATATGGTCAACAACTTTTAGCAGCTGCAAATGCTTTTGATAATAAAGAAGCTAAACAAATGTTTATCTCATTACAAAATGCAAAGACTGAACAAGAAGTTAATACACTTAAGCAACAGATCATGCAAAAATTTAGTATAGATCCTTTAGATGGTGGATTAAAAGCTAATCTTGCTAGTAAGAAAACAGGTGAAGCAATTCATTTTGCAGATTACTATATGGATTTAGCTAAGTATGATGCCGCAACTAAGAGTACTAATCCACAGGGTCAACAGTTTTCTACAAGTATTACTGTTGAATTAGATGGAACTACTCATGGTCCTGCAACTAATGCTGCTTTACTTGGTATTACTTCTATGGCACAACGTAGTGGTTTGTTAACTACTCAAGATTATACTGTCTTAGATGAGATAGATATGAGAGATGCTATGGGTGAGCTCATGGATTCAAGAGTTGAATCTTTAGCAGGTGGTTTATATCCTGAAGAACAAATTGTTGAGTACACACAGATACTTAGATTAGCTATTCAAGATAGAGAAAACTTTTTAAAGAAGTCACCTATGACAATGGGTTATGGACAGGAACTTGAATCATTAAAAATGCATGTAGAAACTACAGTATTTAATGGACCTCAAGGAGAAGCTATAAGACAAATAGGTGCTGCTAATAATATTAATCCTGATACGACTATAGAATTTTTACATTCAATGCTAGTTGATTCCATCTTTACTATCTTAGATCCTAAGGTTGTAGCTATGGGTAGACTAATGAAAGGTAATGCATTATATTCTTCGATGACGAATGAGGTATTGTATTTTGAAAATGCTTCAGGGTTTAAAAGTTATGCGGCTGGAAAACAAATGGATCCAGAATTAACTAAGCAATCTTCTTATAGTTTTGAAGATGGCCCTAAGAGTGAAGTGCAATTTTATAAAAGTAAAGCGGAAGGTTCTGCTATTAGACCAGGTCGAGGACCAGGATCTTGGGCTGCAGGTTTAATACAACCAGTTGCAGTACAAAGTTATGATGGTAATATGATTGCACGTACAGGTACAGCAACTTCGTGGGATAATATAACTAGATCTTCAAAAAGTTTAGGTGCACAAAATACATTTGTACAACCTATCTTTGATGCATTCCTAGTAGACCTAGGTTCTTTTAGTGCTGTAAGATCAGAGTCAAATAAAAACTGGGTTGAGTCAATTAAAAACCATAGTTATGTTGAAAAAGTTTTAGTTGATTGGTATCAAGAAACTACACAAAACTTTAATAATCGTATAGCTTCTAATCCAATGGCATCTATAGATTGGAATGCAGCTAAAGATGGTGA
>JGI24003J15210_10000374_pt1 | contig 19106 bp, 25 predicted proteins | sample LinPmetageLP28_FD_15210 | JGI IMG/M metagenome (IMG submission 15210)
CCAATGATCTCGGGATATACTGCTCTTAATAATGCTGTCAAACATCTCTTGTGCAACATTGACTTTCTCATGGTTCTCCATGCACGTTGCTTCAACAATCCACGCTTCTCAGCATCTTCAGCAGTGAAGGTCCAAGTGTGTTCAATATCAAAGTCAAGTTCATCTCGTCGCTTGGTGCCAATGATGCATCCATCTTCAGTCAATTCAATCACTCGAATATATGCGCAGATCTTCACGCCATCAGCATCGGTATAACGTCGCACCACTCCACACATTGCATCAGCATTGAGAGCAGGCTTACCACTGATCACATATGTATTTGCAAGAGTTACGGCAGGGTTGTCTTTGAAGAGATGACCGAAGGTTAAGAACGCTTTGACATTGTCATCGAAATCGTTGTTGTTTTTACTGAGGTTTTGAATTAGTGTAATAGTATCTTGATTTAACATTTGTTTGCTCCTTTTTATGAGTGTGATTAAGATCGATATATTGAGGTGAGCAACCAACGGACTTGATCCTGTGTTGCTCCCCTCACGTTGTTTTCATATACAACGACGAGCTTCGCAAAGTCTCGACCGTCTAGACAAGTAATCTCAGCAGGAAATTCACCTTGCTCAAATAAGATGTTGTCAGCATTGCTTTCAATAGATTCTTTTGTGATCTTGCCTTGGTTCAAAAGATATTGAATGTCATCATCTTCTTTTTCTTCGATGCGTTTCATTGCTTCAAAGATTGCCAAGGTGACATCATGATTGATCACTCTTGAATACTTGCTGATTGTGATTGGCTCCTTTTCTTCTAACATGAAAAGAATAGCGATGATTAAAACTGCGATGATTGCATATAACATTTAAAGCTCCTCGATAAGTTTGTCATTGATAATAAGATCCACAAGTTCACAGTGATTGAGTTCATGCTCGTTTCCATGATTGCCTTGTAAAAAGTAAGCGTATATTGTGAAGGGTGATGACTTGAATGGATAAACGATGATCTCTTCTTTCTCTTGAATGAGGAAGACTTCATCAGTGTTGGGGTCAGTGAATTGATCTCCTGCATGAAAGTTCATTGGTCTTCATCCTTTCTAAAATCATTAAGAGTAAGTTGAATGCCAGTCATATCTTGGAGACTGTCAGCGATTCTCAAAGCTGTATGCATTTTCATTGTTTGACTTCTCAAGTAATTTGAAAGCCTTGGTTGTGTGATATTCATATTCTCAGCAAGTTGAGTCATGGTGTATCCCTGACTTGCTAAAGACGATTTGATTCGTCGTTTTAATCTGCTCATGTTGTCCTCCTCGTTTGAGATGATCAAGTATTAGAATAATATATTTACTTTGTCAAATAATATTTTATAAGAAAAGAAATAAATTATTTTGTTGACAGAATTACTTATATTATACAATATGATTGAATGCTACATAAAAGGAGTAAGCAATGAATGAATTCGAAGTCCAGTCTCTCATCATGCAAGCGAGAGATGTTAAGCCGGCAGATAAGTTCGTGATGATCTGCATCTTAAAGAATGTGAATTGGTCAACATGGAAAGGATCAGTCAGACTTTTATATATAAGTAAGAAGTATGATGTTAAGAGAAAAACACTATACAGAATCATTGAACGCCTGAAGTCGTTGAATTGGATCAAAGTTAATATCAAATCAAATGAAACAACTATTGAGGTTAATATCAAAACATTATTGACTCAAAAGGACATGGTCAAAATGACACAGGGTCAAAATGACATGGTCAAAATGACTCATGGGGATAGTCAAAATGACCCATTAGTGGTAGTCAAAATGACCCATGGGGATAGTCAAAATGACCCACATAACAATAATAACAATAATAATACAATAGATATCAATAAGGAAGATCTTGAACTTGTGACAAAAGAAGAAGCAATGGAATATACTTCAAACCAAGAATTCAATAATCTATCTCATGTGTGTGATGATCGTGGCAAGGTTCCTCTTCATGTCTTAAAAGCAGTACATCGAAGACTTGAGATTGAAAGACGTTGGGCACATCATCACAAGACGATTGAAACAAATGTATTGAATGAAGCAAGAATCTTTGAAGCGTTCAAGAAAGCAGAGATCAGAGAAGACTTTGATTTATATGGATCAACTGCACAAATTAAAAAGACTTGGAGATCATAATGGATAGATTAGGAGATAGTCCAGAACTAAAGAATTTATTAAATTCATTAACAGAGTTTATTCAAGATCCAAATCGAGATCGAGTTGAGATGCCAAAAGATCAAGACTGGTCGAACTTCAATCCCGATGAATATCATCTATATGATTTAATAAAAGCAGGAATGAATCGATGCATCGCAATCAATGAACCTCCCTGTTATTGTGTTGAGGGATATGAATTTGTCAGAGAAGGCAACGGCCCCAATGCAATCCCATGTCGCAACTGTGGAAAGCTGAAGAAGTCTCTCAATCTATTATTAAGAGCTCAACTTCCTAATGATGCTTTGAATGCTGCTCTTTCTGAATATGAATTCGATAGTCCACTTCAAGAGAATGCATTCAATGAAATGATATCTTGGGATCGAGTTACACAACCACCTTCATTCTTGATGCATGGAAGACCAGGCAATGGAAAGTCCAGTCTCTTATACATCATTGCAAAGCATAAGACTTCACAAGGATTCAGAGTCAAGTATGCTCATCATTATAGAACATTCGAAGCAGAGAAAGATTCTTGGGCGGACAATGCTTCTAAATCTTATTTAAATGAATTCTTGAATGATGTTGAGGTTCTTCTATTAGATGAGTTTGGAGGACTCGGTGGAGGGGTCAACAAGTATTCAGATTGGTTCAAGAACACCACGATCGAATTAATAGGATCAATATATGAACGTTGGAAGTCGGGTCGAATGTCTGTCATCTTCACGACGAATGTATATCCTACTTTACTCAGAGATAAGTTATTCGAAGGAAACTATGCTGCTCTATCGAGAATGCAAGAGATGTTCCAACAACCAATCGAGATGACTGGTCGAGATAGAAGAAGCCCACTGAACAGAACTTCAGTTTGGGGACAATGAGAAGACTTTAATATTATTTGATGAAAGATACTCGACACCATCTAAAGAATATCCAGTTGATGAGATGCCAACTGACTTGATCCCTGCATGATGAATTAACTTAGCACATGCAAGACATGGAGGAATGCTGATAATCATTGTTGTTCCTTCAAGCCCAACACCTTTTCGAGCAGCATTTGCAATTGCATTCTGTTCAGCATGATGGCAACCGACTTCTGTTCTTGTGCCTGATTCGATCTTCATAATATCTCGAGAGCATTCATGATCATCACTGCAAAGACTTGATGAAGACTTTCGAGGGGGGCCATTGAAACCGGCACTGATTGGATTATTATTATTATCAATGATGAATGCACCAACTTGAGCACGTGGACAAGGTGACATCGAAGATATAAGTTCAGCATGTTTCAGCCAGTGTTTAATCCACTTCAAAGCAACGCCTTTCTCAATCGTTTTCTAACACGACGATGCCTTCCATGGATTGTCTCCTTGGGTACTTGATACTTATCAGCGATCTCACGAAACAAGAATCCATCAATCAGCATGTTGACAATATCGATCTCATAGTCGCTGCTTAATAATTCAGTAATTGATTCATATAAAAGATTTGCATCACTGATATTATATGAACGAGAAGCAATTGATTTATACTGAGTGTATGACTTACTTTTGCTCGCTCTGGTCTTATGACTTCGAATCATGTGAAGATGAGATCTCATCATCACTACTTTGACAAAGTTCAAGAAGTGAGACTTTTGTCTCTGCACATACTTCTCATGTTTGATAATTAATCGAATACAAGTGTTTTGAAATAAGTCGTCGGCTTCGACTGGTGAAGTCATTGTCATCTTTATTGACATAGCATTGATTGACTCTGAGTAATTCATGATTAACTTTTCTATTTCATTTCGAGTCAAGACAAACCTCCATCAAGAATCTCATGTCATCATCTCTTTCAAGAATCGCTCTGATTGCTTCAGCATAAAAAGTAATTTCGGCTTGTGCATTCTTAGCAAGTCTCAACTTCAAGAAGTGAACCAAGGCTTGAAGAGTGCAAGTCCAATAGCATTCGGAATATGTCGCCAGTGGTAATACAAGACGTGCTTGTTCTCGACACACTCCCATATCAATCAATTGATTGTAAACAGAATACTGATGTTGAATGCTCCACCGATATAAGTCGCCAGGATCTTTTTGATTGTTCAACAATCCTCCACTTCCTTGTTTTACATTCTTGATTGATTCTCTCCATTCGTCAGGCTGATAAATCTCATAATCGAACTTAACATATCGACCTGATATCTCATTCCAACTGCAACCGACTTGATGTTTTTGCCATTGTCGCAACACAAAGATTGGGGCTTTAATGTGAAAAGTGAATGTCACATGCCTGAACGGTGATGTGTGCTGATGATTCCAAAGATACTTTATAAGTCTTTTGTCATCTTCTGTTAATTGTCCTTCACGTCGTTTGCCAAAGCTGATTCGAGCAGCATTCACAATCGAAACACAGTCTCCCATGCTGTCAATCAGTGTAACAAATCCAAGGCATTCTTTTTTATTATTCATAATAACTCACTTAGTCATTGACTTAATTCATGTGTTTTGAAATAATAACACAAAGGAGGAACATATGAAAACACAATATTCAGTTGGATTGACTCAAGAACAATCAATATATATCAAAGAGTTCGCAAGAACAGAATACATCTCATTAAGTGAAGCTATTCGAAAGATCATGTCGTTGGGTATCAATACTCATCAAGAGCGAGAGGTTCCAATCTCTGAACAAGTGCAGCTTATTGAAGATCAGATCAGATCAGTTGAAGAACAAAAAAGAGAACTATCATATCAACGAGACTTTTTAAAAAATAGAATTGAGGATCAATAATGGGATACAATCATATTCACATCTGTGGGAATCTTGGAAGAGATCCCGAAATCAAGACAACTCAAAATGGCAAGGCAATGGTCAAACTTAATATTGCAGTCACAAAGAGATACAACAATCAAGAGAATACGACATGGTTTAAGGTCGTCGCTTTTGGTGAGCTCGCTGAACGTTGTGCTCGATCACTTGTCAAGGGATGCAAGTTATCAGTTCATGGAGAAATGGAATCAAGATCATATCTTCACAATGGAGAGAATAGGACTGATTGGTCTGTCTTGATGAGAGGAGTTGAATTTCATACTCGACCCGATCGAAGTCAGCAACCAAAGCATCAAACTGAATATAAAGCTGCTCCATCTCCATCTCTTCAAGAAGTGAAATCAGTTGAAGTCTTGGATCCTTGGACTTGGGATAAACCTCAAGATGCTGCTCAAAGTGATTACAAGTGGGAGACTGCACCAGGTGAAGTTAATTCCTTTGTCAATCAACCATGGAGAAACAATTCAAAATGAATCCCAAAGACTTGACTGAATTCGGAAGGCGTGAAGCTATGAGTCATAATAATAATACAAACGATACACAACCTCCACGTGTACGCGAGATTCAGCCATACAAGTATTCTGATGATGTTGCAATGGTGATCTGCACATACTTGAGAAAAGGATGTACTATCAAAGCGGCTTGTCAAGCGGCTAACATTGGAAGAGCAACTTACTATCGATGGCTCGAAGAGATACCTGAGTTCAAAGAATTCGTCAATGCGACTGAGTCCGATGTTGAGGCAACACTTCTCGATACCATAAGAGAGTTTGGAGATTGGAGGGCTGCCGCTTGGATCCTCGAAAGACGTTATCCTCAACGATGGGGAGTCAAGAGAGAACTTGAGGTCAGCGTGACAAAGCAAACAGGAACCGACGTGGTTCATGGAATGCTAGCAAATATTTTAAAACAAGAAAGCACTGATGACTTGAAGGAGGAATCATGAAACCATTGAATATAGATGTTCTTAGAAACTGGAAAGTATCAAGATTGGCAAAGCACTTGCAAAGATTAAAAGATGTTCATGAGTCTCCATGTGGTGATCCATATGATTTATATTATGATGTCGGTCAAGAAAGTGCATTGTATAAAGTAAATGAGGATTCAAGCTCTTTGTATAAACTTACTGCACGAAGTCATTGTGATCTTTATGATTTGTTTCAAGGTGAGGAGGGTTTTTTCACACTGACATTTAGTGATAAGCAAATAGAAGAAAATACAAGAGAATTATATCAATATGAATATTATTGTGATGTTACTAAATCGGACAAAGACATGATCATACAAGCCATAAAAGAGTCATATGATTACAGCAAGGATAATATTTTAAAACAAGAAAGCACCGACGATTCAGAGTCGTAAAGAATCGTCAGTGCTTCATGCATCTAACAGGAGTTATAATATGACAGAAGAGAACCATATAGAACAAGAATATCCTATTCAACAATGGATTCCTTTTTATAAAGATGAAACTAAACAAGTAGAAAAATACTTTTTTCCTACCTTGAATGGATTAATTATTGAAGTAACAACTGATCAAATATTTGAAAGAATTACTGGGAAAGAAAAAATGACTTTTTATGAGTTAAGTGAGTTTTTAAATATAAGATATGCTCTTATAACCGAGGTTTTTGTACGAAATAGTAAATATTATTTATCAAAAAAAGAAGCCACAGAACTCAGAACTGACATAAATAAAAGAGAGGTTTTATTAGAAGAAATGATTCAACAACAGAAAAAAAAGATTAGGGACTTACAAGAAAAGTTTAAAACTGATTTGCGGAGGTATAAAGAAGACAAGGGAGAGCAAAGAAGAAAAGCTTTAAAAGATAAAAAATTAAGGGGCTTTATTAAAGAGGGTAAAATTAAAAAGATTGTTGATAAGTCACTTAGTAAACATATTATTGGATGTTATATAAATGACATTATTTTTCTTAAAAAGCAGGGCTTCAGCTTGGATCTCATTTCCTTGTATTATACTGTACCAAAAAGCACCTTACAATCTTGTATTCGAGCACACACATTAAAACAATGATTAACATCAACCCTAATCCATTACAGACTCAAATCCTCAAAGCGATTGGAAAACAAGATCGTGTTGTTGCTGCTCGATGTGGTTGGGGAAGTGGTAAGACTTCAGCCTTAGTCTTTTCAATGTTGTTGGTTTCAAAGTTACGACCCAATACATCATCGCTGATAGTGACAGATACGACTCCACGATATAACAGTGTACTTATGCCAGAGATCGAGAAGTGGTTGGTGCCTCTTGGTTGGACTTACAATCACACCAATAAACTATGGACTGACACAGAGAACGGATCAACTGTTTGGTGTCGGTCGTATTATCGACCAGGTACAAGAGAAGCAACACACAATCCACTTGAAGGTTTGAATGTCACAAGTGGAGTATGCATGATTGATGAGTGTCAGACTCTGACTTCTGAAGTTGCACACAAAGCACTTGGTCGATTGAGAAGTGGGCCAAGTCCAATCATGATCCTCGTTGGTCTTCCTGTAATCGATGCATGGTGGGTCAAGTTAGCTGAACAAGCTGAATGTCTTCCTTTGTTCTTCTCCTCATATGTCAATGAAGAGAACTTGAGTTCAGAATGGTTCGAAGCAACGAAGCTCCTTCCTGAAGATGAGCGTGAAGCGATGGTCATGAATAAACCAAAACCGCCAAGCGGTCTTGTGTATTCAGAATTCAATCATGAGAAGCATGTCATTGATGACTTTGTATATCATCCTTCAATGACTGGACGAATAGCGATTGATTGGGGATTCAGGAAACCATCAGTCTTGATCATTGTATACGATGAGCAAAGAGAAGCATCGATCATAGTTCATGAGTTCAACCCCAAGGAAGTAACTATTGAACAACTCAGTTTGATGATCCTTGCTGTGGCATATCCTCGTTCATTGATATCATCAGCACCATCAGAAAGGATTTGGCTTGACACTGGTGTCGCTGACAAAGCAGGTAAAGCAAGAAGTGATCACACAGGACTCTCAGCATTCAGAGTAATTCGAAAAGATCCTGATGAAGGTGGAATCGGTTTGCCTATGAGGTCAACCACTGATCCAGTTCGAACCGATGTTCTCAACGGTGTCCAAAGATTGAAGAGAGCATTTAACTCAGGGAAGTATCTGATCACTCGAGAAGTATGGGAGAAGGGAGAGAGGGCAAGTGGTAACTCAATTCGAAAAGCGTTGCTCTCATACGCTTGGGATAAGAAAGAGCAACCCAAGAAAGATGGCAGAGAGGATCCTCTTGATGCATTAAGATATGATTGTATCTTCCATCATTGGACTGAGTCTGCTCGCAACTATCAACCAAAGAGCAAACCGAATCGTAAGGTTCGAGTTGGTTCATCAAGAAAAGAAAACTTCTAATGATAATTCACGGAGATTCATTTGAGGAGGTTAAGACCTTCGAAGACAATTCAATCGATGCACTGGTGACAGATCCACCATATGGAATGAGCAACATTTCACATACTGCCTTTATGGATTGCATGATGAAGTGGTGTTCTGATGATGACATGTATCTTCCAAAGGCAAAAGGATTCATGAATAAATCTTGGGACGGTTTTGTGCCTCCTCCTGGCTTTTGGAAAGAGGTCTTAAGAGTGTTAAAGCCGGGGGCTTATGGTCTTGTCTTTGCAAGCTCAAGAACACAAGATCTTATGGGATTGTCTTTGAGGATTGCAGGATTTGAGATTCGTGATTGTGTTACTTGGCTTTATGGCTCAGGCTTCCCAAAGTCTCATGACATAAGCAAAGCGATGGATAAAAAAAACGGAACTCTAAAAGTGATTGGACAAGGACGAGCAGGGAAAAATGCTCTAGGCCAAGATAGTGGATATAATAAAACATATAACCCAAACACTTATGACATAGTAGAAGCAAACTCTGAAGAAGCGAAACAATGGGAAGGATGGGGGACAGCATTAAAGCCATCCTATGAACCAGCTCTCTTGATTCGTAAGCCATTCAAAGGATCAGTAGCAAGTAATGTTCTGGAGTGGGGAGTGGGGGGAATTAATATTGATGGGTGTCGGATTGATACAGATGATATTTTAAATGTAGGTTCAAATAACAGAAAAAATACAGTTATTAGTTATGGAGATAAATCAGATTACATGCAAAGCAGACTCGGCAGATTCCCAAGTAATACAATCATGAATGACGCAGCTTCAAACCTCTTAAAAGATGAGTCAAGATTCTTTTACACTGCCAAGGCTTCATCAAGTGAAAGATCAGCAGGAATCAAAAGGAACATTCACCCAACTGTAAAGCCCATTGAAATCATGAGATACCTTTGCCGGCTGATCACTCCTCCAAATGGATTAATATTAGAACCCTTCTTAGGAAGTGGAACAACTGCCATCGCCGCAGAAAAGGAAGGCTTCAACATCATAGGGATTGAGCGTGAAAAAGAATATTATGATATTGCTCAAGCTCGGATTAAATACTGGTCAACTCATGATCATGCTATGACTCCTCAAAATCCACCTGATGAAGAAGTTCAATTAACATTATTTTAAGGATTAATTTATGAAAGACACAAAGAAAAAAGTAATCCTCGATCTGACTCGAGAGATGATTATTCAGCCAAGTGAATTGTTCTCAAATGATGAATTTGAGGAGTCAGTGAAACTATTTATTGAGATTGTTAAGACGCTGATTGATGAAAGTGATCAAAATGATAATTGACAATTGATAATATAAAAATGATAATATACTCAAAGTGATTAGCATCACGAGGGTATTATGCATAAACACGACGATGCACCGAAACATTTAAGAGCGAAATATCCACGATTTAAATCGCTCGGTATTACAGGGACTCAACTATCCGGTGGTACTATATCCGGATATGAACAGAATACTTCTCTCACTGGCTTGTCATGGGTTCGAGCAGCTGAAGAGATGTTGAGGACTGATCCAGTCGTTCGTCGGTCGTGGCATATGTTAAGACAAACATTATTGTCTGCAACATGGAGATTCGAGGCAGGGATTGAAGGTGATCCAGTCTCTGAAGAGCTCGCACGATTTGCCAATGAAGCATATGGCTTCGATGGATACTCGGGTCAAATGTCTGTGTCATGGGAAGAACAACTCGGATATCTTTTTGAATATGTCACTATTGGATATCGATATGCTGAAGAGATTTACAAAGTCGGTGTTGATGCTAATGGTAAAACAAAAGTCTTTCTGGACTATTATGCAGATAGAGAGCCATCGGCTCACAATGAATGGTTAAGTCGAGATGGTCAGCATCTTGACGGAGTAATGCAAACCGTTGTTGGTGTTGGCAAGAATCCTCAACCGATTCCATCTCATAAGCTCCTACTTCTCACATTGAATCGAACCGGTTCAAACTTTGAAGGAATCGGAATGCTTCGGCCGGTTTGGTGGTGGTGGAAGACAAAGCAAAGAGTTTCAAATCTTATGTGTGTAGGATTGGATCGTTGGGCCGTTCCTACTCCTAAAGTCATTGTTGATCGATCACAAGCCGAAGCCCTTGGCTTAACTGATGGAGATATTGATGCAATGGTTCATGATGCTGAATTACAGGCTCAAGCTTTTCTCTCAGCTGAACAATCTTATCTTGTTGAAAACAGTGCAGTGAAGTTTGATTCTTATGCGGCAGCTCCAAATCTTTATGCACAAGGTCCACTCGACATAATCAAAGAGTGTGACAATCAAATCAGTCAAGCCTTCCTTGCTCAGTTTGCTAATCTTGGAATTAGTGACAGCGGTTCAAGATCAGTCGGTGAAGTTCATCTTTCTGTTTTTCGTCGTGCCGCCATTAATCTTTGCGATGTCGTCGCAGGTCAAATCAGCGGTCCTGATCGAAGAGGTGGAGGAACCATCGGTCGATTGATTCGTTTCAATTATGGAGTGGTCGATCCTTCGAAACTTCCAAAGCTGACACACGCCGGACTTGATACTGATGATCTTGCAAATAGTCTAGGTATGCTAGGACCACTTGTTCAGTTTGGATTATTGACACCGGACGACGAACTTGAAAGAGCGATTCGAGAAAGACTCGGGGCCGGTGATCTTCCTGAAGATGCACAACGTTCAGCACTGCAAAGAGCAGTAAGTTCAACATCAAATAAAGGATCTGCTTTATTAGCTGAACAATTAATCAAAGCGAGAAAACGCAATGATTAAAAGAACTAAAGCTCAAACGCCTGCACCGCCCAAAGATAGAATCAAAGGATCAAAGAAGAATCCAAAAGGCTCTGCAAGTGGATCAAGAGGATCAATTAAAATCAGTGAAAAGACTGAGAAGGCTCTTGTCAATTTGCGTGATAAGCATAATGACAGATATAAATCACCTTCAAAACGTGTCGACCTTGGAATGCTGAAAGCAGTATATAGGCGAGGAGCAGGAGCATTTTCTTCTTCTCATCGTCCTAATGTCAGCAGTCGTGAGCAATGGTCATTAGCTCGAGTCAAAGCATTCTTAAAACTAGTTGGTACTGGTGAACGTAAGAAAGCATACAATACGGATCTTGACCTACTTCCCAAAGGTCATCCTCAAAAGAGTGAGAAAAAGAGTGAATCAATTTCACTTGCTCCAAAAAAGTATTCTCACATTTCATTTGATCCACCAAAACAAGCTCAAGAGAATGCAGAGAGATCTCTCAAGAAAAGAGCAGAGAAACCACCAAGCCAAAGAGGTATGACCCCTGTCGGTTTGGCTCGAGCTCGAGATCTTGCGAATGGTCGAGAGCTATCCCCCGAAACCGTTCGTCGTATGTTGGCATACTTCACAAGACATGAAGTTGACAAACAGGGTTCAACTTGGGACGAGTATGGCAAAGGCCGTCAAGCGTGGGATGGTTGGGGCGGTGATGCCGGTTTTTCTTTCGCTCGAAAGGTAGTCAAACAAATGAATACTGCTGATAATAAGACAACGTTAAGAGCCTATGGTGAAGCAATCCAACTCTCAGAGTCCAACGGATATGATGTTCCTGAAGGACTTACAGTTGGTAAACCATTTAAAACTTTATCACTTGGACAAGTATCATCTCGCATGAGTGGTGATGCTATTGGAAAAGAGATCAATCAAGATCTTATAACTGAGTTAGTTCGAGTATTTAAAGAACGGCGTGATCATGATCCAGTCATCATCGATTGGCAACATGCAACGTCACCGTTCCAAAGTGGATCACCTGCTCCCCCCGATTCAGGTTCAGCACTTGGAATGATAATCGATCTCGAAATGAAAAACGACGGCTTATATGCAATACCTGCTTACAACGAGCGAGGTCTTGAAGTCGTCAAGAATGCAGGGGGTGTGCTTTGGTCATCTCCTGAATACATTCACGGAGAGATCTTTTCGAGAGATGAAGGACAAAAAGTTGGAGACGCTCAACTTCTTGCAATCACTCTCACACCACGTCCGGCACAATCACATAACAAAATTGATCGAATTACACTTTCAGAGGAGTCAATGATGGATGATCAAATCAATGAATTAAAAGCAGCTTTAGAAGCAAAAGACGCAATGGTCAAAGAGCTCGAAGACAAGATCAAAGAGATGATGGAAGACAAAGATTCCTCATTAGCTGAAGATCAAGAAATGTCTGAGCAAGATGACAAAGAGAAGTTAGCTGAAGAAGACGACAAAAAAGAATTAGCAGAATACGACGACAAAGAAAAAATGAAAGAGGAGGATGAGGAGGACAAAAAGCAAAAGCTTTCTGAATCATTCTCTCAAGATGTTTCTTTGNTGAATGAAGTCGTTGCTCTTCGTGAGTCTGTCAAAAAGCTTCAAGCTGAGAACGACAAAATCAAGTGNGATGATGCAATCAGTTCACTATTGAGAGAGGGTAAAATCTCTCCTGCTGAACAAGACATTGCTTCAAAAGCTTGGAACATCAAAGAACTTCAACCTGAGTTTTGGCAAATGTTCAATGAACGTCCTTCAAATTCTAGCGTTCCTTTTAATGAAGTTGGGCATGGAGCAAGCGGCCAAGAGATCAGCAAAAAGTCTCTTGATCAAAAAGTTCGTGCTTTAGCTGAAGAGAAGTCAATCAACTATAGTGATGCTCTAAGTTTATTTAGAGAACAACAACCCGATTTTTATCGTCAAGCATTTGGAGGATAACTCATGGCTGACACACAAATTATTCAATCATTTATCGCAGCAGGCACAATCACTGAGTTTGCTCTTGTTTCACTCGATGTCAACGGCAAAGTTGCAGTAACGGCAGCAGGTAACGACGTGACTTGTGTCGGTGTTGCTCAACGTGCATGTGTTGCCGGTGATGCTGTCGACGTTGTAGTTTATGGACTTACTCGAGTGATCGCAGGTGGAGCAATTGCACCGGCAACCGAACCTCGTTTGTCTGCTCATACAGGTGGAACAGTGACAGCGGCTTCAGCAACTCGATACCCTGTTGCTCGTATTATTCCAAATATCAATCAAACTTCTGCATCAACAAACGATCAAATCCTTGTGTTATTTGTTGGCCCAACAGTAATCCACGCTTAAGGAGTGACCCATGGCTAGTTCATATAATAATATTCATCCAGTTGATCAGATCTTAACAAGTCTTATCTCAGAAGCTGTTCCTTCAGATAATCAACTGATTGCAAATCAAATTTTTGAGACTGTTAAGATTCCAGAAAGAAGCGGCACCTTCTTACTCGAAAACAGCAGAAACTTTATGGGGTCTGCTGTCGGTCTTGATTTACAACGAGCACCAGGAGCAAGCCGTGTTCGTAATGGTGGTTTTGATAGAACATCATTGACTTATCTAGCTGATATCTATGGATTAGAGGAATGCATCGCTATGGAGGACATTCGAGATTCGCAATATCCTGGTAGCGAAGAAGCTCGAATGATTAGAAAAGTCCGTCGTGCGATGATGCTTGCTAAAGAGAAAAGAGCAGCTGACTTAATCTTTGATACAAGTTCATTCTCAAATGATACATGTACCAATGTCATGACTGGAAAAGTTGATGCTGCCGGAACTGACGCTTTGACTGGTCTTGACAAATTAAAAGATCTTGTCTTTGCGGCGGCTCATGGTATCAATCCGGACACATTGATCTTTGGTCGTGGTGTATTCCGTTCATTAGCTCGCAATCCCGAAGTTCGTGGATATGCAGGTGACTTCAGCGGTGCAGGTGTTGCAAGTGGTAATCGCATCTTGACTGAAGAAGCAACAAAAGAAGTCCTTCGAAACATCTTGGGTATTCCCAATATCTATGTTGGTGAGGCTCGTCGTGAGACTGCTGTACCTGGTGCGACTTCAAGCGAAGCTCAAATATGGAATACTGAGACCATCTTCTGTGGTATCATGAAGGGGGCTGATGCGATCTTGAATGGTAAAAATAAAGTAAAGGGAATGCCGGTTGCCGCTTTGAACTTTGAAATGAGTACAATGACCGCAAATCAATATGATACACTTGACGGAGTTAAACGCTTTGTATATGCAGACGAAACTCATATATTCAAAGCAATTGATTCTACTCTTGGATATATCCTTACTGACTGCCTAGTATAAGGTTGATATGTGCGACACTCAAACCACACTACTCGCAGAAAAGGACGCTGATAAATTAGCAGTCCAAGATCTTGAGAAGCAACTTAAGACTCAGAGTGGTGATGTCGCACGAATTACGAAAGCAAAGATCAACGAGTTAAAGACTCAGATCAAAGCAGAGAAATCAATGAAATCAGTTCTTGATAAATCGAGGACTAGATTTATAAAAACACTTGAGACAGCAGTTCGAGCCAGTGATCCATTGACGATACTTTCTCTTGATAGAGAACAGCTTGTTGACTTTGTGATTCGTGGAGGTTTTGATTTATCAATTGATGAATTTATTGAACAAGCTGATTTAATATCTCAAGCAGTCGAGAAGACAACAAGGATTGTTCAACCCGATCTCGGATTGAGTGCAATTCAACAACAACTTGATCTCATGCAGGCTTCATCAGTTGAGACTTTATTTGATGATGTCATAATTCCAAATGTGACAAGCGGTGTTCGAGAGTCACTCGTTGCAATGACTGTCGACGTTCCAATCAAGCAAGCGATGTCTTCGCTATCACAGAAGATGCAATCTGCGACTGGTCGACAATTAACTGAAGTCAACACAAAGCTGTCAATGTATGGACGAGGTGTGACGGCGGCAATGGCTGAAGAAGCAGGATTAAGTTTTTATTTATATACAGGCCCTCAAGATGGAGAAACGAGAAAGTTCTGTTCTCCTCTTGTTGACAAAGTAGTGAGCGAGTCACAAATGAGAAAGCTCAACAATAGACAAGGCCTGTCGGTCAAGACCGCAGGTGGTGGATATAATTGTCGACATTCTTGGAGTCCTGTTAGTGAAGGATTCATCAAAGCGGCTGATCTTGATCGTGCAACAACTAGCGATATATCTGACGCAAACTCAGGAGCAAAGAGATGATAAGAAAACTTACAACGGGTCAAGACCATTCATTTGAATGGAATTCTCCAACTCCTTTAAGTGCAACACCTTCAATCACCTTCAAAGTATCAAGTGACATTACAACTAACTTGACGCATTCAAGAACAGACATCTCGGTGACTGCGATTGCTAATGATCGAAGGACTTTGACGATTGCAACTTCTGATTCTCTTGAGAGAGATCAAGTTTTTGCATTCCTCAAAACAAATGGTGACACTTGGTATTCGATTAAAATTGTTCGCATCGTTGCAACAACTGCGATCCTTGCCGAACCTTTACCACGTGAGATTGACTTGACAACGAGTGCAACAATCGAATTTGCAATGTGGTATGTCACAGCATCTTCAACGAATGTCACGGCGACGAGTGGAACTTTTCAATACTTGGTTTCATACTCGTCAGACCTTGGACAAAACAATGTATCCAAGTTGGACAAGGGAGTGATCAAAGTTACTCCTCGACCTTTTGATACAAGTCTTGATCATGATTCTTTTGTGAATCGCTTTGCTCCACTTGCTGACATGATACCAAGAAGACAGTCTGACTTTGCTCCTCAAATCAGAGCATCACTTGACGAATTATCATTAATGCTGAGAGATCGATTGTCTTCTTCGAATGTGACTGAAGATGAGATCTTCAATGCTGAAGCGTTTGAACTATGTCATGCATATTGTACAGCAGCTCGAATCTATGAAATGAATCTTCAGCTTGATGTTGCTGATGCAATGAGAGCTCGTTGTCTTGAGTTAATGGATTTAGCACTTCGATCAGTTGATCTTGATCTTGATGGAGATGGAGTGATTGATAGTGGTGAGATTGATCTTGAGAAACAAGGAGGGAAGTCAACTGACTTTCGTGCAAGTTGGAGTTCTTACAATAAGACTCAACATGACAAAGACTTCACACCATCGAGATCGATGAGACATTAATGTCTGTTAAGTTAAAACTCAAACTTCCTCAAAATGTCTGGTCTGCAAAAGACACAAAGACCATTGCATTGAATACCGTTGCAACTGTCAAGCGTCGCACCATGAAAGGCTTGTCCTCCAATGGTGGGGAGTTCAAGGAGTACTCAACAAAACCCATGTATGTATCTTTCAAAGGTGCTCGACTTAAGCCCAAGGGAGGAACAAGAGTATCTCGAACAGGTGCATCGATTTATTACGCCGGTGGTTATCAACAATATAAACATGATTCAAGAACGCGACAAGGAGGACGAGGGAAGACAGCTGAAGTTGATCTCGTTCTCAGCGGTCAATTGATGAACAACCTCGTCGTTCTTGAAGCAACTGATACTCGTTTCAGAATCGGATTGACAAAGCATGTTCAACATTATGGATATGAAGTTCATAAGGTTCGACCATTCATCGGATTGACTGATGATGAAATCAATATTCTTGTCAATGCCGTTGCTTTTGATATATCAAAAAAGTTAGGTAGGAAAGTATGAGTCGAGGAATCTTTAAGGGTTTAATGAAGATCAAAGACATGATCGAAGCTATTGAACCAAAGACAGACATTCACCAAGGATTTGTTTGTGTCAATGATGGGACTGGTCTTGTATCTCCATTGAATACAAGATTTCAAAGTCAAAGACAATTCGATCTTGAAATTGTCAGCCTTGCAATGGATGACGGAAGTGCCGGATTGAGTGGAAGAAAACGAGTCACAATTGAGATTCATGTGAGATATGCAATTCCTAAAGAAGAAGGGTTCAAGATTCGCATGATGACAGAAGACTCGGGGAAATTGATTGATACAATCAAAGGCCCCCAATATGATTTTAATACAACAGGGATCGTGTCAGTGATACCATCACAAGCAAGAGCTGAATTGATTACTGATGACACAGGTGAAACGCTTGGTCATCTCCTTGTTGTTCCTTTTGATTTGCTTTATTTGGAGGCATAAAAAATGAGTGTTACACATAGAAGTTTAAGCGTTGCAATTGAAACTGGATTCGGTTCATTGTCCACGGTAAATAATTTGCCTGATAACTCAGGATATACTTATGTATCAATTCCTTGTGAACGTGATCCTATTTTGATTTATGGTGATATCGTAGCAAGTGAGAGAAATGATGCAAGAGATGGATCTTATCTTGTACCACCGGAACCCGATACGGTTTGGAGTGGTGGCAATAGAGTTCGTCGAAGAACTGGGCAAGTGAATCTTCGAGTTGACTTGACTACTATCGGAAGTAGTGCAGCGAATTACAACGCCAATTATTTAGGCATGCTTTTAGGAGCAGGCTTCTTGACTCAAGTCAATGGCGTTGCAAATGTTACTGCTTCAAGTGTAACAAACGTCAATAATTTTGCAGGAGCAGGATATGCGGCGACTGATACAGGCACTTTGATCTCAGCGATTATAAAAGGTGCAGTTGAATATAGTGCAATCACTGAAGTGAGTGGGACTGATGTTAGTGTATCTCCTGCCTTCTCTGCACAATTCACAGGGACACCGGACATTCGAGGAACTCAGACTTGGTATCCTGGATCAAGAGATGTTACAGGAACAAGAACTCACTCTTTAACTTTTCGAGTTGATGGCGTGAATTTCAAGTCATATGCTTATGGATGTGTTCTTGAAAGTCTTGCAATCAGTCTTGACAACGGTCGCTTAATGGCTGACTTCACATATCAATCAGCATTGATTCAAGATGATCATGGAACAGCTTCAGGCCCAATTGAGCCAACGTACAACGCCGGAGCTCCTCCTTTCTTCAGAAACTCATATGTTGTCATTAGTGGTGGATCTCCATCATCATTAACAAATGCAACGTCAGCAGATGAGCTTTCAAGAATCGCTGTCGACTGTGAAGACTTCTCATTGACTGTCACAAATACATTGACCCCTCTTGGTCATTCAGAATCAATCCTCGCAATGTCTGACATGGAGATCACTGATTTAAATGTTGAGTTGACTTTGACTTTGTCGACTGTCAATACAACAATTGCAAACGATTATTTCAACAGAACGGTTCGTCAAGTGTTAGTGGGTACAGGCCCTTCAGCTGATGGAGAAGGTTGTGCAATCATGATTCCTGCTGCTCAACTTGCAAACGATCCATCAAAATATGATGTCAGTGGAAATGATATTGTTCGTCAGACTCTGACTTATAATCAATCTCGCTATGCAGGTGATGTTAATGGTGGAGCGGCTTATGAATCAAATGCAGGATGCTCACCGTTCAAAATTGCTTTAGGATTGTAATATGGCTATCAACTTTTTGACTTCAACCGAATCAACATTTGACATTGTGATCAGTGCTGATAACTCCGTGACTTGTGACAGTGAGCAATATAATAAATATATGAACACTGGCGACATGAGTGTTCTTGAAGAAGTCAAAGAGGATGCCACGATATTCACAATCAAACCACTTGGCCCAAGTGAACGAGAGCAAGCAGAGATTCGAGCAGGTGCTTATTCAAGATCTGAACTAGGCAGACTACTTTGGATTGAAGCACCAACTGAAAAGAATGAAAAAGCTCGTTGGCATCATGCACTTCCAATCGATGAACGTGAAGCATATGCAGACTATGAATCATACATCAGTCGAGTTTATATTGAGATGATTCGAGAGTCTCTTGTGTCAATCAATGGAGAGCCAAGTGATGTCGATATGATTCAAAGAATCAGACCTGACTCGAT
>JGI24003J15210_10000376_pt1 | contig 19094 bp, 24 predicted proteins | sample LinPmetageLP28_FD_15210 | JGI IMG/M metagenome (IMG submission 15210)
ATGTCTCTAACTGTGCCATCAGCTTTTGTTTTATTAAATCTTTGTTGTAATGAATTTAAATCTTTGTTTTGACCTTGTACTACTAATGATAACTCTTTATTAGCTTTTTGAATACTTTGAACATCTTCTCTAATTTGACGAATTAATATCTGTTGATCAATTACTGCTTGTTCATACTTATCATTATTATTTTTTGAGATAGCTAACTGCTCTCTCATACCGGTTACATACCAGCCAGCAGCTAGTAAACTACCAATAATCAATAATATTAGTAATAATTTTATAATTGTACTTATACCAAACATTGTTTATTTATTTTTTACAAATTTTGAGATTAAAGGAAATACTTTATAAATTTCACAAGCACATTCTTTAGCTATGTCCATATGCTCTTTTTGAGTTCCATTTCCAGACCTAAGTTGAATATAATGTATCCAGCTTCTAAGAGTGCCATTCATATATAGTTTTGAAACTGTCAAACCTTCTGGCAAAAAACATCTAGCCTGCTCTTTTGCGACTCCTTCACTTATAGCTTCTTTATATAAAGCAACTGCTTTATCTACTAATTTTTTTTGACTAGCATGAAATGACATTTTTTTAAACATATTTTCACTTGTTCTTTCTAACTCAANACTATTTTGTCTATTTTTTGGATCCTGCAATCTTAGATCTCTGTTAACAAAATTTTCTTCTAAATTTTNTGTTGGGTCAGCATATCTTTGACTAAATTCTTGAAATGAAAAAGATCTNTGTCTTAACATCTGTCTTGCTATATCTCTAGTTGTATTAATTTCTAAACAAACATTTACCATTTCTAATGGTGACCAATGTTCATTGTTAATAAGATATGTAATTAATTTTTCAGATGTTTCATTATTTAATTGATTAGTTGGATTTGATACTCTTGCACAATATGCTACTAACTCTTGTAAATTATCTATTCCTTCTATTTCAGATTTGGTATAACTAATTAAATTTACATTCATATTCTTTTCCATCCCACAAATTTTGCTTTAGCTTGTAATCCACTAAAAGTATTTTCTTTAATAATCTTAAAAACATTTATGTTAAAATTAACCATTTCATTAACATCTTTTTGTTCAATTGTCTGAGGCCATATAACACAGTTATAACCTTCGTTTATGGTTTTTTCTATAACATTACACACCTCTTTATTTCTTGGTTGATTATCGTGTACTATTACTAAATTATTTTTTACTATTTTTAAATTTTTAATTCTATTCATAGATAAACCAGCAACTGCAATACAGTTATCTATAAACAAACTATCTATTGGTCCTTCCACAACGTAAACAATTTTTTGTGAATTAATTGAATTTAAATTAAAAATTAAAGGCTTATCATCATGTAATTTAACTGTAATATATCTAAGAGCTTCACCTCTAATAGCTCTACATGTTACTGCAGTTAAGTTTTTATCTTCATCATAAAAAGGAAATACTAATCTTGGTTCTGTACTTCTAATACTTGTTTCATAATCACTATTTAATTTAACTATCTTTTTAATCTGATCAATAAAATATATATCTTTAAATTTATCAACTGGAATATTTCTACTATTAGCAAACTTAACTGCTTCATGTTCTTTATCTAATTCAGTTAAACTAACTACTATGTCATCTAATAACTTTTGTGGTTTACTTTTAAACTTTGGTTGTTCAAATACCATTGTGTTAACATTACTAACATTTTTATCCGAATAACTTTCCATTTTGTATTCATTGTATATTGATTCATCTAACTTTTTTAAAAACGTAGCAAACTGCATTGAAACATCACAATTGAAACATTTGTAAAACATATTGGTTTTATGTGAAAAGAAGTATCCTCTAGCTTTATTTTTTTTCTTGGCAGAATCCCCACACAAAATACATCTACAGTTATATGTGTGATCTTTTTTCTTTTTAAATAAAGGAAGTTTATTACTTATTAAACTTAGATATTTTTGATCAATGTATAATGACATTAAGCCATTTTACAACATTATATAATATTTTCCAACTTAATGTGAGCTAGTATATAACCCACTACCAATGCCCCACCCATAATCATCCATCTCCATCTTTCTATTTGTGCTAACTTATCATGAAGATTTCTATTTTGTTGACAAGTTACTTTATTATGTTCATCCATCTTTACTACAATCTTATTTAACTTATGTTCAAAGTCTGAACGTAGTTCATCTCTCAAATCACTTACGCGTGAATGAAGAGTAGCATAATTTTGATCAGTTTGAAATTCAAGTTTTTCAACATTATGTACTACTATGTTCATATTGTTCTCTAAAACTGATAACCTTGCTTCAGTGGATTCTTTGGTATTTTTAGGATCTGATTCCATTGACTTGTAAATTTAAATTAGCTTGATCTTTTTTATTTATATTTTGATATCTTCTTTGTGCCTTAACTGGTACACCCATTGTATCTGGGGTAAAACCGGCAATCCCGCCTCCACCAGCATTGTTAGCTGGAATATCTTCATCAATAAACTGCTTAAATGTTAATGTAAGATCTTTGTTTAAAAATCTTTCAACTATTACAACTTCTTCTTGTAAATTGTCTTTAACTTTATCTAAAAATACAGTTTCTAACTCTACAGGTTCATGTTGAAGTTCAAAATTTTCTCTTACCAATGCCAAGGCAGCTGCATAAGACAAAACTTTTTTATTTTCAATTGGTACTCTTTCAATTATTTTTTTTATTCTAAAAACTAATCTGTGAAGAATTGTATACGCATCTCGTTCATTGACTGAGTTTAGAGTTCTCATTTTTTTTAATTCTTTGCCCTTGCTATCTATAATACCAAGCTGATATGCTTTGGTTTCTGCAAAAGGTTGAGTTAAAAGTCTTAGAATTCTTAAAGCTATTACACCATCAACAAATCTACCCATTATATATTCCTCAGTGATTCTAGTGTATCAGCTTCTTGTATTATTGACATATTATCCATTGGCATTACATTTAAAAAAAGTAAAAATGATTTAAGTTTACCCCAGTATGTTTTATCAATTTTGTAGAATAACATCTGAGCCGTAGCTTTTACACCAAACAAATTATAAAGAATAATCAAGTGATTAATTATTAATCTTTCTTTTAAATCATCACCAGCGTGGTGTTTCTTCAACAATCTTTTAACATAGCTAAATCTTTTTAAATCATCTCTAAATTCATCCAGTCCTTTACAAGAAGGATTATCATAATGTTTCATGGCATAAATTATAAAGTTATCATCATTTAGTTCATACATATTATTAATAAGTTACGTTTGCCGTACCTCCTATAACGTACCACCTATCTCCTTGATACATAAGTGTTGCAGTTTGACCCGAAAAGAAAAATTGTACGTTTGCATTGCCAGCAACATTTGCTTTGTTAAGAGTAAATGTACCACCTGCATTTGCACCAACTAAAATAGTTTTTAACTGACCATCAGTTTTACCTTTATGTATAGTACAAACACCGTCAGTTCCAGGAATATTTAAAATAGTAACTGGAAGTGTGTTAGATATAATACCTGCTGAACCAAGAGTCTGTCTAGCACTTCCAATTGTAATATTACCTGTAAATGTTGGATTAGTGACATTTGTAAAAAGAGTATCTACTGTTACTCTTTTACTAGCGCTTGATTGAATAAGATATAACGAATCGCTGCCACCTGTAGTGGTGGCAGCTGTTAAATCCGATACTTTTGAATCAGCCATTAAGCAGTAATAGTAACTGTAACTGATTCTGAATTAGCAACACCAATAACACCAAATTCATTAGTTGTTGTTGCATGACATATAAACACTTGGCCAGCAACATTAGATACGTTAGCAATGAATAAGACATTAGTTGTATTACCTGAAATACCAGCTGGATCTCCACGACCACCTGATCCAGTAGCTGGTACATCTAAGAAAGCTGTTGCGGCTTCTGAAGCCTTAGACAACCATCTATATGTTACCGATCCACCTTCAGGAACTGTAATAGCATTTGCAATTAACCTTACGTTAGCTAAAGCTACGTTTGCTATTGCACCTCTACCTGCTCCACCAGAATTTTTTGGCTCGTCTTGGAAATGTAAATTAAACTTATGAATTTCACTCGGATAGTCAAATAAGTGTTCTATACCATTTTTAGACATGGCAACTAGTTGCTCAGTCTTATGGCGAATTTTACCAGCTCTATCTCTATGAGTAGACATATGAACCCAACCAGGCGTCTTAATATTTTTCTCATGCTTATTAACTGTTACATTAGCTTGGTTCTTATCAATACCATATACTCTTTGAATAGAATATACATTTCTTGTACCTGGATTTTGACCAATATTACCTCTGTTAACTCTTGCAGTACCAGAAGCAATGTTAGCAATATACTTAGGACCTTGTTGTATACTTGGATGTACTAAGTTTGCTGTAATTGGTGATGGTGATGCAAGTGTAATTACATTTGATCCAGGAACACTTAAAATTTGTATTTTTGGACTGTCCCCAGGCTTACCAGCATCAACCAACGCTGTAGTTGTTGGTAATCTTAAATAATCACCTGCCATAATTCCACCAGTTGGTGATTTTGCTACATTACCATATGCGTTAGATACAAAATCATAGTTAGCAGATGTAGCTGCTTGTGAATTACCATGCGCATTACTTACTCTCGTACTACCAACAGTAAGTGTTACATTAGCAATTATAATTATGTTGTCTTCGCGACCCCATGCGGCCATATTTTTTCTCCTTAGTCTTCTTTTCTTTGATCTGTTGTCCCAAGATTTTCAACTCGTCTTACACTACCGTAATGGATATGTTTCTTTGATGTTCCTTTTTTATCGGTAACTGTATACTGAGCGGATACTTTTCCATCTTTAGTTCCATATTTAGGAGCTGAGACTTTAGATCCCGCATCTTTATGAACTTTGATTCTGTCTTCGATATCAGACTTAGTTACATCTTCTATTATTAATCTTAGATCTTGGTTGTTAAAATATTCTTCAGCTAATTCAACTGCAATATCTTCATCTACTGTATATGATTGTGCAGCAACTAAAAAATGTTCATATGTAATTTCTTCAGGTAATTCTATAGTAAAGGCATCATGTTCTATAATAGTAAAATCTACTTCTTCTTTCTGAAGTTGATCTTCTGGTCCTGAAACTGTATTACCGTTATTAGCTATTGTTGTTGCAAATGGACCTTTTTTCATTTTCTTGCCATTCATCATATGACCTTCTGTTTTAATCTTATGCCCCATATCAGCAAGATCATCTATATGATTATCATGTATGTGTTCACCAACTTTCAAACCACCTTGGGCTTTTACCTTTGTTCCAACTTTGGTAACCTTATAAGCAGGTAATCCCTCAACCTTTTTTCCAGGTACAGATGTAACATGAACGCCCATTGGATGGACTCCAGTATGATTGGATTCATCTATCCTATACTCTTCTGGATTAGGAGCTAATCCTTGCACTAATATTTTTAATGCTTCATGCTCATAATCGTTTAACTGTTTGCCACGATAAGTGGCTACTTTTTTATCCATGTCTGTTCCTTACATTTTACTTACTGGAGTGCTACTCCAGTGCTTACAAGACCAATATCGCGCTTTAGTTTTTGGACCTGGGCTATCGCAATTATGTCTTGCTCTAAAACTTTTCTTTCTTGCTGGCTGATCCCTCTTTATTGATAGGTTAGGATCTCCAAATGTTACTTTTACAACATTACCTTTTTCATTCTTAACATATACTGCTCTCTTCTTAGGACCACCTGGTGTTAAAAATGGCTTGTTAAGTTTTACTTTCCTGCCACCTTTTTCAGCTTGTTCATCTAACTCACCCCAGTCTTCATACAACTCTTCTCCAGTTGGTTCAAAGTTTTCTTGAACTGTTCCTAAGAAATTATCTTCAATATAGTTATTAAACTTTTTCATACAATTCCGACCAACATTTTAACTGCTTGTTTCAAATATCTAGAAGTTTGCTCATCTGCAAATGCATCCTCAGCATGAAAACCTTCTTCAACACTCATTATTAACTTATTTTTTACTTCAACATCAATTCTACCGTTATTAAAATCAGCTAATATTTCTAACAATTCTCTTGTTAGTTTACCTTTTACGGAGTCTTCGTTGACGTATTCATTAAGGTCTTCTACGTTCATCTACTACCCCATGCCTTTTTTAAAGTTAATAATTTTAAATTTGCTAATTTTAAAAATCTTTCACAAGTTTTAATATCATCAGAATAATCCATAGCATTGTCTATATCTTTTTTAATACTACCAACAGTCTTTAATTGTGGATCATTGGTAAATATAGTATATTCATGTAACCATACTGACTGATAATAAGCATTTTCTAATGAGTCATAATCTTCACAAAATGCATCATTCATAGTTATTTTAGTATCTACGTAACCTAATGCCAATGCAGGATCATGTTCTTTTACGTTCATAATTCCTGATATAGTAGAACATCCAGTTAAAAACACACCAAAAATAACTGCTATAACAAAATTTTTCATATTATTCTTATTTATCGTTTTTTAGTCCTGTAGCTTGCAATACGTTTTTGTTCAATCTTTCTTATTTGTGGTAACATCTTTTGAGCTAATGATCTTTGCAATCCAGATTGACCTAATCTTTTTACTTGGTTTTCTAGTCTATCTTTCTCTGCTGGAGACAATGATGCCTTATTTCTACCTTTTAAAAATCTACCATATAATGCTCTTCTAGCAGCTAAGTTAGCCCTTCTTTGAAGAGTCTTCATATCAGATGTTCTTCTGAGTTTTAATCCTTTTGCTATTCCTCTTTTACCTCTGTATCTTTGGAAAGTAAGTCTTTTCTTTAGTCTTGCTTGAGCAGATAATGCTTCATCTAAATTATCTTCATAATCACATTCGAGTTCTTCAACATCATAAAAATCTATTATATCTTCCCACAATAAAGAATCAGCTATACATTCTATGGTATACATATTTAAATTTTCATCTTCGCTTTCTCTTAAATCTTTATCAGCTCCGTGATATGTACCTTTACCTTTATTAATATATGAATTTACTCTTGCCATGGCCCATTGTTGAGGACTTGTACCTGGTCTATGTCCAGTCTTCCATGCAGCCATTCCTCTGTTATATACTTTTCTTAATGTAGATAAAGATATACCAGATTTTTTAGCTTTATCAGAAAGACCTTTAGCTTCATCTAAATTTTCTATTTCTTCAGATGTCATTTTATCTTCTCCTGATAACTTTAACATTGTTTTCATATGACCTTCCATATATTTTTCGTGTTCGTCTACAACACCAAGATTATCTAATATATTATGTGCTTGATCATAATGATGTTCAAATTCTCTCATTTGTGATTTAGTAGCAGCACCTTTTTCTTGTGCTAATTTTTCAATTTGTAAATAATTGTCAGTAGCTAACATAGCAGCTTTAGTTAATTCTTTTTGAACTGCTAAATCTCTTGGGTTTCTGTTTTCTGTGTCCATTTTAGTATGTATTCATAAAGTCTTGTTTTTTACCTATCTCAGTAGCTCTTTGAGCTGTATTGAGTGCCTCTGCTTCTTTATCTACATTTGTTATTAATTCACCTTTATCTAATTTAGATGCCATTTTTTTAAATGCAGTAACTGCTCCAGGACATATATCAAATGCTTTTGTAGCAATACCATCAAATTCTACCTGATCGTGTTTTTCTTCAACTAATGAAAATTTTCTTAACAGCATTGGTATTTTCTCCTCACCAAATTTTTTCTTATAAGCTATAGTATGAACTGAAGGTTTTGTTTTTGCATTTTTATCTCCAGGAGCTGGCTTATAAGCTGCGGGATCCCTGTCATCCATTTTAGTTTGTTTTTTAAACTGTGCATCTCTTTTTTCTTTAGTCGACTTAGATAAACCAGAATGATACTTAGCAGGTTGTGTACCTTCTCTTTTCTTTATATCTGAATCTTGTCTAACTTTATCTTTCATGTGTTGAACTTCTAAAACAGTTTCTGTTTTTTTGTTCTTTTGTTCACCAGGAGTCATACTTTTCATATGTCTTGTAGCTTCTGGTGTACCCCACTCATATTTGTATTCTTCTTTTACTGATCTTATATGATCTGATATTTCTTTTGCTTGTGGATGTAATGCTTTTGGCAATCCTGCTTTAAAACTTTTCATATCGCCCGATCTTGCATGAGCTCTCATCTTAGTACCAGACATTCCTTCTAAACCTTTTCCTTCTTCTGATCTTTCACCTGCTACATGTTTAGTTATAGACTTAAAATTATAATCACCATGTCTAAGACCTTTTTTACCATTATAAGTAGTTAACATTTTATGAAAGCTATCAGCTCTAGGTCTATCACCAACTATATGTAAATGGTTAATACCTTTATTATGCAATTTAGTTGCATGGTGTAATAACGAAGGAGCATCTTTATCTGAATGAGTAACATTAACTCCTTTTGGTGCAACTTTCTTTATATACTCAACTTTCTTTTTTAACGGTATAGGATTCTTAGCATTGCCTTCAGTATGAGATGCAATTACATGAGCTTCACCATTGTGTTTCTTGGCTACCTCATGTACTTTATTCAAAACTAGTTCATGACCTTTGTGTATAGGATTCATCCTAACAAAAGCCATTGAGGCATGTTTTTCTTCTGATTCTTGTAAAAAAGTTTTAAAGTCCATGTGTTATTTATGTTACTTTGCAATTACGTTTTTTATAAAGTTACCTTTTCGTACTAATTCATTATTACCTGTTTTCTTTCCTTTGGCAACTAACTTACTTCCATCACTCTTATCAATCTTCTCTGCAGCTGCTGCTCCAAGNTGTCTTGATACTAAACTTTTGTATCCACCTGGTTTACTTTTACCAAGTTTTTTCATCTTAACACCACCAATTGTTGGAGCNGCTTCTTCTATACTTCCTTCTTTGTAATATGGATTATCAGGATCTGCGTCTTTTGTATCATCTGGCCACCAGCTATTAGTATATATTTTACCTTTGTCAAACATATCTGTCATTTCATTTATTCTTTTTTCATATTCTTCTTTGCTTGGCTTTACTCTACCATACACTACATCAAGAACATAGTTTATTGTTACAGCATTAGCAGTAAGAGAACCACATCTTGCTCCTACTTCATTTTTAAGATAATCAATTAATATACTTTCACTACTGTTTACCAGAGACTCTGCAAACTCATGAGGTACTTTTAAATCCACATAACTATAAACAAAATCATAATGTGGAGAAGGAGATCCATGTAAAATGTATTCATCTTTTACCACAATTCTTTTTACACCATCTTTATTATACCATATAGCTCTAAATGGAGTCAATTCTGTAGGAGGACCAAAAGTTTCAGATAAATGCATTGCATATTTTACTGGACTTTCATTCTTCCAAAGCATATACGGATTAACCATATCATGCATNTCTTCTCTAAGATTTTTAAAAGTTTTCATTGTGATCCTCGTTCATCTTTTTAGTNTTTTCTTTCATCTGATTGATGAACNTTCTATAAACAGAAGCCGCTGTTGATTTACCAGCAACCTTTGCTCTTTGCTCCATTGCTATTGCTGCTTGAATTTTGTGAGCGTGGGTTCTTCCAGAACTTTTAATTTTTCTAATGCTTTGTTCAGCATCTTGTGTTGTTGCGAATTTAAGTCCTGTGATGGTNCCACGTGGTTCTTCGTCAGTGTAAAGGTCCGAATGTTTGTCNGANTTGGCTGGTTGATTAGCTTTCCTAGGAATCCTAGCTGCCTCATACATATTTCCTTTGTGTTTATCATAACCTTGTTTAGATTGTTTTTTACGATCAGAATGCTTTCCTGCACCAGATTTGGGTGCACTAAGATGAACCAAATTCCTTTGCTTTAATTGCTTTCTAGCTTGTTTAAAAGTTTTATTCATCTTTCTGTTGACATCCTGTTGCCTATAGCGTAAATTTGTCTATGTTGCCCCATGAAGAGAGGATAACTAATTTTCCTTTAATTAGACACCGGTGGCGTACCTTGTCCTGTTTGGAAATTCAATCGATTAAATTCTTCTCTATCATTGAGTTTAGTAGGCCTGTTATTTATTACAGCTACTGCACCTTCTGGTTTAACTGCTTGACCGTTAACGTGATGGTCAAACTGATTATGAGAAGATAACGCACCCACTAAAACATTCTTAGCATTTTGAACATGCTTATGTAATTCTAAAGTATTGTTAAAGTGTTCTTGATTATTATCAATATGTGCAACCATTGATCTACCTTTACCGATATGTCTTTCTTTAGCTGTTTCAGATTTAACCTTATCTGCTTTCTTTTGATGATGGTTAGTAATATGATCTTTTAATCCATCCAATGAAGGTTTAGTACCTTCTCTTATAGTTTTGTTTATATGCGTTTTCAACATAAGAGAATGATCATCAATCATGTGATCATGTTTCATCTTAGTACCAAGATCTGTAGCTGAACGCATATGAGATAGAAACTCATCTTGAGCCTTACCATCATACTTTAATTTTTTATGATCTATGCCTGGATTGATAATATGTACATCATCATGTTTACCAAAGTCAGTAGGTAGATGATTATAGTTTACTTTCATATCTTCCAGTTTATTACCTGAATAGGAAGTATATACAGCCATTCCCATTTTAGCTTTAGATATTTTCTTTCCATGATCAGAATTTTTAGGAGTAGAATATGTAATTGTGTTTGGAGTAAAATGATGCTTACCACCTTCTTCTCTAACATCTCCATCTTCTTTATGATACATGAAATCGCCTTGATATACTTTTCCTGGTTTAGTAACCTTAGGAAGATGATCAAGTGCTGCTTTGAGTTTACTAACTAAACCTGGAGCATGTCCGTGATTTTTCTCTATATCATCGTGACTGTAATTAATTTTTGGATTCTTATTAAATGCTGATTTAGATGCTACAAAGAACTTACCGTTTTCAGGATGATGACCAAATACAGTACTTGGAGATCCATCATACTTTGTAGTTACAGTAGCATCAGACTTTTGATTAGTCATTAATTGATGAGTATTATGAAGAGTATTAAACGCATGTTTAAACCCATCATCACCGGCATTGATATGATGATCTTCTGCATGCTCTAAGTGAACAAGTCTCGATTCATCTTGCTCTAAGAGAAGCTCTTCTTCTTCAACTAAAAATGTTTTGAATCTCATATACTATCCGTTAAAGGTTAATGAATGGTTTCATAGTACCAGATGTAACTACATCTATAGAAAGCATTTTTTTTAATTTGTCTAAACTTGTATTGCTAGGTATTATACCTTTAATGGTAGCATAATCAGATGAACCTTTTTTATTATTTAAAATAACCATTGCATGGTTACTAATATATTTTTCTTTAGCAACTTTAGCAAATTTATCCAATATGATTCTATATCTATTTTCATTAAGTCTCTTTAAAAAATCTCCTGCTGCAAATGTTGGTATAACTGTAGCAGTTGATTTTTCCTTTTCAAATCTTTTTGTTTCCGTATCTTCTAAGATTTGAAGAGCACCTCTATTCATTTTAGTTCTTTCAATATTTTTTACATTCAAATCTTTAGCTAAACTAACAAGATCTTTTGCAACTTCATCAAAACCTGCTTTTACATCTGTACCAAAATTAATATTTTTATAACTTTTACGACTTATATCATAATCCGCTGACTTTAATTCATATGGACTTTTTAAACCTTGGATGTCTCCCGACATTGTAGCTCCAGCTAAAGTTACTTTGTCATATATTAAATAAAACATTAATTCTCCTGGTCCAAATGCAGAAGCATTGATACCAATACTCTCTCTGTAAACAGCTTCAAAATTACTTGACTTTTTCATAGCATTGATAATATCATTTGTCTGAGCTATGTCTATATCATTACTGTCTATTGTATCTTTAAAATAAGTACCTTTATTTTTATTTAATATTGAAGTTGCATACAAATATTGTATTTCAGTTTTATGATCTGTGCTTTGAAAGTCAGCTGTATTTAAATTAAAAGATGTCACTCTTCTAGCTCTAGCAAGAAAACTGTTATCAAGTTTGTCTACATTGACTTTTATGTGATGGCTCATGATACTATTTAGTATTTTAATTAAACATAAAAAAACCCGCCGTAGCGGGTTTAGTAAAAAAGTCCAGGTTACGACCTTCCTGGGATACTTGTAAGGTGGGCGGGAGGAAGAGAGGAGGTTACGCCCGTATCCGAATTATGAAACTTTAAGTCCTCTTAACCTTTTTTATAAACAAAGGTTCCATTACCGTTTACAAAACCAGTAATCTTAGTACCAGCCTTACGTAGCTCTGAAATACGAGCTCTTACTGAATTAGCACTCACTCTGTAAAATGAACCAAGTGAACCAGCTGAATAAGATTTACCGCTCTTCAAGGTACTCATGATTTTGTCTGAAATTGACATAACATCTCCATTTAAGTTAAAAAATATACTACTCAAGTTTTACTACTCAATCTATATGATCTAATGTTTAGATCTAAATGTCAACCGTTACTCTCTAATTTTTTCAAGTCCTTAGCTGTTAATAATCTCTTTGATACTAACGTATCTACGATTTCTCTCACACCATTCTCTTTACCAGCAAAATAGCACATTAAGCATGCTCCGATTTGTAAAACAATACTAATAAATCCATATAAGTCCATATCAGTGTCCTGTCCAAGTGTATGCTTTCTTTAATAATTTCTTCTTTAAAGATAACCAATCTACACCTTTAAATGTTCTTTTATAAAAGTTCCATGAAGTAATCTTCTTATAATTATTTATGTTAGACAACACCTTTAATGGATCTGAATTAGGATAAAAGTATTTTATTTCCAAAGCTATGTCATGTCCATAAGCATCTAGTTCATCTGTATCAGCGAGATATTCCCTTTCGGCATTAATATCATTACTATCAGGTTCTCTCCATTGTATATGACATGGTTCATCACAAGATCTATAAGACCATTGACACTCATGAATCTTTTCATGCTGTATACACTGTGATAATAGAAACTTAAAATAATTCCATTTTTTAACTATAAGAGTGTTGAGATCACCAGATACATTTAAAATAACGTATATCTTATCTTCAAACATATCATATAAACCAGAGAAACTCACAGAGTTAGGTTCAAAGTCATTATACTTCTCTACTTTGAACACTACATTGTATTTTTTCTTAAAAAGTTTATTTAATCTCATTTGAACAGTTCTATAAGTTAAATGTTTATCAGTAAATAAACTCTTATTAGAATCTAATAGATTGTTAATATCTTTAGTTAAATACATATCTCCCTCATAGTTTTATGCCTGAATAATCTGGCTGATTATTTCCACTCGTATCGAATAGCTTTTTAAAACTCATATCTGTCGATTTATTATCGTCTAATTCTACTCCGGAATCAACTATGTTACTTTGTGCTGCATTCTCTACATCATATAATCTCATCTTCTCTCTGTCAACACCAATAACAAATCTTTTGAATAGCGTTGGGTCATTATAACGATTCTTTAATTGTTTGACCATGAGTTGATTCATTTGTTCCAAATCTTCATTACTCATTAGAGCAAACATAAAATCTGCAGTAGCGGGTAACCCGAATGATTCGGATGTGTCGGTCAAGTCTACATCAGTGCTGGCGTATCCGGAACGCGTAGTCTGTGTAGCTGACACAACAGGCAAACTATATTCTACAGCAAGACCTCTTAATTCTTCAGCTATCGCTTTTATATATGTATAAGAATTTACATTTGAACCAGGTTTAAATCTTGAAGAAGCACATATATTCAAATAGTCAATAAATATAATATCAGGTTTAAATTCTCTCTTCAGATTTAATTCATTTAGAAGTGATTTAAAGTGTCCTGTATGAGCTGATGCAGTTGGATACTCTTTAACTATCAGCTTTCCATTTGTCTTTTCAGCATACTTGTTTATTCTGTTATTAAACATAGTCTTGGGTAGATCTTTAATCTGCTTTATATTCAAATTTAAACAATTAGCATCTATCCTTTCTGCTATTCTTTCTTCAGCCATCTCCATTGTAATGTATAAGACATTCTTACCTTGTGTGAGACAGTTAGAAGCCATATGACACATAAACATAGATTTACCAACACCCGTACCTGCCATTATTACATTGAGTGTTTTATTTGGTAAACCACCATCAGTTATCTTGTTAAAGTATTCAAGATCAAATGGTATCTTATCTTCTTTGTGATTATAGAAATCAAATCTTGATTCTGCATCATCTATATAATCATGACCTACAGATGAATCGAAGCAAGTAGATAATGCTTCTTGTAATATGTCTGGTATACCTTCTTTAGATAATTGTTTATCTTTGCCGTCTATAATTGATATAGACCTTAATATAGCGTTGTATACGGCTTTATCTTTACAAAAAGATTCTGTTCTTTCGGTAAGCCATTCTATGTTCTCGGTAGTATCTTGTTTCAGATTCTTAATCAAATCTGAACAATCTTTGAATAAATTTTCAGGTAATGTTAAGTCTTGTAAACTTATTTCAAGTGAATCTAATGTTGGACTTTTATTATACTTTTTTACAAATCCACTAATTAATTCAAATACTTCTTTGTGTTCATTATTATGAAAATAATCTTTAGAAAGAAAAGGTATTACTTTTCTTAGGTACTCTTCATTGTGAACCAGGTTCGTTAGTATCGTCAATTCTATGCTGTTCATAATTCTCCATTGCTTCATTTAATATATCATTAACAACAGTGTCGATTAAAGACTGAAAATTATTATTCTTCATATCTTCTTTTGCAATAATTTCAGGTTTATGAAGAACATGATAATTTATTCCAATAGCTGATTTCTTTTCAACTTCTTCAAATTTTAATTCTTCGAGTTGTATTATTACACCTTGATAATCACCAGATAAAACTTCAAAACCCCATCTATTATTATCAGCAAACCAAGGCTTATACAAATCATCACGTAGCATTTTCAAATTCCTTCTCTAAATCTTCTTCGGATAAATTACCAGTCATTAAATTAGAACTAGATGATTTAAATTTAGTTTCTATATAATCTAAAAACTCTTTACTTGATATGATTGGTAACCAAAAATCTTTACAATAAGTGTCTTTTAATCTATACTTTTGCTCTTCGTTTTTCCTACTATACCATCCATTTGAAGGTTTAGTTACAAATCCTCCAGCCAAGGACACATCCATCAATCCTGACCATTTTGTTATTCCACCCTCAAAACTTACTTCTACCGCTATCTTAGTTTTCTCCCTGACATAGCGAGACTTCTCGACATTAATAATAAAGTTATATCCTGTTAAACCAGATGTATCTTTCTCTTGTTGTCGACCAATAATATAAATGTTATCTGCTGAGTAATAAACACCTGTACCCCCTGATACAACATCTTTAGGATATAAACCAATTTCTTTATAAGTGTGGTTAACTACAACCATTGGAATATCTTTTATTGCAAGATGAGGTGTTATCATTCTAAACAAACTTTTCAATTGTTTAGCTCTGGACATATCAGCTACTGATTTGCCAGATAATGAATCTTCTACTTCTTTTCTTGATGCTAGATTGCCAACAGAGTCGACAATAAATATAATCCTGTCACCGCGTTCAATATTGTTAAGCTGCTGCATAGAGTCGTGCTTAAGCTGTTCGACATCTGTGACGGGTGTGTGTAACACACGATTTGTGTCAATACCAAAGGACTCAAAATAAGATTGAGGAGAACCAAACTCAGAATCATAAAACAAAACAACACTATCATCATATTTGTCCATATAAGATTTTGCAAGAAGTAATGCAAATGCTGTCTTAAAATGCTTAGACGGCCCTGCAAATACGGTTAAACCTGGTGTCAAACCACCATCTATCTTACCTGATAATGCAACATTGAGCATTGGTACTGGAGTTTGAATCATATCTTTCGAATTAAAAAACTTTGATTCTGAAAGAATGTCGGTATCTTTTATTGTTGAATTTTTCTTTATTTTTTCCATTAAGGACATAACACACCTCTACATAGTTCACTATAATAACCCATTATAAATGTAATTACAAAAAAAATCAATATGAGTAACCTAACCAAATAATCCTTCAAGTGTAGCCTCTTCTTTTACTTTCCATCCAACACATGCGAGAAGTGAATTGAGAGGATCAAGAAATGCTTTTTGAAACATCATTTGATAATCTACATATTCTGAAACTTTAAATTCAGGTGGTATACTACTCTGAAAAGTTATAACATTTGTACCTAATGGATTGGGTTCTTTAAGATATACAAACTTAATTTTATCACCTTCTAATAAAGTTTGATATTTTGTTTCTAATCTTTTTTCTTTCAAAAGATGATTATACATCAAAGCTCCTCTAACGTGTATAGGAGTTCCTTTTTTAAAAATTGCATTAGCATCTCTATACTTACCTACGTTATTTACAGTTCGAGGAAACGCAATCTCTTGTGGTGATAGGTTATACCATTTCTCCTCAAGATCTTTTACAAATTCTCGTAACTCATCTTCTGTCTTTGTAAGAACAAAACCTACAGACGACCTCAAAGCTGTTCTTACAGATTGTGGTGTTGACGATCTTACAATCTCCATACCTTGTACTTTAAGTTTTGGAGGATCATATTTTATACCTTCTGAATCATAAACATTCAACGCATATCTTTTCTTAGCTAACCACACACCATGATCAGCAATTACTTCTCGTTTNAATGTTATTCGTTTCTGATATACATTTGTATATTCAAATATTTCATTACATGCATTATCAATAACTTTAGTAAGAGCTGTATCACAAAACTTATCTAATATTTCTACTATTTCTTTTTTAGATTTATTAGCATAATTTTGTTCTACAAACTTACCAAGTGTTATATACGTTGAATCNGTGTCTGAATANAATGAATATTCAATATCTTTAGTTTTACATATTTTGTTTAGATATTCATTTACTCTCTTTGCAACAAAACGAATTATATACTGACCAGTCATTGTAATGCCTTCAGCTATCCTTGTATCATAGTATCTGAAGTATTGATTACCACTTGCACCATATAAACTATTCATCAGAATCTTAGCAGCCATTTGTTTAGAGTTAAGACTTGTAACATGCTCAAGATCACCTTTCTTCTGAGCATCAATCATTTCTTTCTTAACTTTCTGCCTCATACTAAAGTACCAATTGATAAGTTCAGGTAAAACACCAGTCTTATCTTTTCTAAAACACTGACCGTTAGCAGCCATTGTTATGTCATCATCTTTTAGTTTAGATGTATTAAATTTACCATCAATTAACATATCAATAGATTTTTCTGTATCACCCAAATGCTTTTCTCCTTCAATCAAACTATCAGGAGACATATTGTATGTCATCATTATAGATGGATATAGAGATGTAGCATCAAACGATACTACCCAATCATACTTCTTAGGTTTTGGGTCTTTAACATAAGCACCAAGTATCATTCTATCAACAATCTGATCTTGATCAAATCTTGTTCTTGGAATTATGTTATCATTAAGTAGTTTGTTATAGATAATACAATCCCAAGTTCTTACAGAAGAGAACACATCAATATAATTACACTTTGCATTATAAGCCATTGTGACTATAAGGTTGATTAGTTTCATCTTATCTTCTAGCCGATCAACAAGCTCTACGTCTACAATATTATTATATTCAGTAAACAATTTCCAATCTTTTGTATAAAATTCCTTAAAGTTTTCATAATTATGTTTTACTTTTTGTGCATTTAACTCTTCTTTAGATACAAAGTCCAAAGAATAAGATTCAAGTGTTTTATATGCAAACTTCTTATATAATTGCATATAATCAAGTATTGATATGCCCTGCCACTCATATGCTAGTTGTGTTCTGCCCTTGGCATACGGCACCTCCTTTGTTACAAACGTGCCATATGGAGAACATTCTTGAACAGCACTTTCACCAAGCACTTTAACTATACGTGAGGATAAATAAGCTATATCAAAGAGCTGAACATTCCAGCCAGTTATTATGTCTGGATAGTCTTCTTTGATGTGAGTTATGAATTTACGTAACAAGTCAAATTCATCTTTACATTGAACATAATTAACATTATTTTGTTCTGATATAAAAGGCTTACATCCAAACGTAGTTATTTGTTTGGTATTGAAATCTTGAGTTGTTATCAATAATATTTGTTCCTGAGCTGTTCTTGGATCAGGAAATCCATATTCTGTCGAAGTCTCTATATCAATAGTGAGTATTTTAATTAAAGACATATCGAATTCTATGTCATTGGGGAAGAACTTACTTATTAATTGGTATGCGTAGTTTGTGTTACCGTATATGGGAAAATTCGACACTTCTCTATACTTCTTTATGAAATCTTTAGCACCGTAGAGGTCTTTGAATTTAATTCTCTCAAGGTTGTTGCCTTCGAGTGTTTTAAATTTAGAATCTTTATGAGTGCGTTTGTATAAACTTGGTTGAAATGGTAATTTTAAGTTTACACGTTCGTTATCCTTTATGCCTCTAAAGTAGACATAATTTCCACGACCGTAAACATTAGTATAAAAGAAACTCATATTATTATAGTACTACCAAATTGATTTTAGAACAACGTAACTGCAGAGGAGAATTATGGATCCAATAACTGTCTTGACTCTCGCTACAACTGCTTTCACTGGTATAAAGAAAGTAGTACAAGCAGGAAAGGATGCAGAAGATATTTATAGACAGCTTTCAAAATGGGCTGGTCATGTGAGTGATTTAAATGAATGTATAAAAGATGTGGAAGAGAAGAAACCAGGAATGTTTGAAAAAATAGGTTTTGCTAAGAATGAAACTAGCGAAGCATTTGATCAGATTATTGCTAAAAAGAAAATAGAGGAAATGGAAAAAGATATACGTCATATGTTTACATGGGGTGAACTTCACCATCTTGGACTTGATGGATACAAAGATTTTATTAGGAGACGTCGTAAAATAAAAGCCGATCGCGAGAAGATGATCTATGAACAATTGAGAAGAAAAAAGAAATTTCTAAATATAGTTAAACAAACAATTATTGGTGTAT
>JGI24003J15210_10000381_pt1 | contig 18952 bp, 28 predicted proteins | sample LinPmetageLP28_FD_15210 | JGI IMG/M metagenome (IMG submission 15210)
CAATCTCCCAATACTTAAATTGGTTCTCCATGTACTCCCATCTTTCAGGTTGATCATCGAGATTGATACAATAGATTGGACCAATATTTTTGAGTTTGAATGCTGCCTTATTTTTATCTAGTAACTCCATTAGTTATTAACTTTATAACAAAGAACATTTCCAATAAGTCTAGATTTATATTTTGGATTAATACCAACAATATAATCATTGACATCATCAAATTCAAGACCTTCAAACATCCAAGTGCTGAAACATTGAAAATCATCGATCATAATGACATGATCTTTAATATGATGACTCTTAATGGAGCTCAGTTCCTCTCCCAAAGGACATGGTTTAACACCTTCTTTCACAGTGTCAGATCCAAATCCACGATTTGGGTCATACATGTCATGTGGCATCGAATGTGCATCCAAGAAGATCACAACTCGTTCATCAATCTTAGGAAGAATCTTCTTTAAAAAAGATTGAGATTCTAAATTCTCTACAATAACATCATAGTCCTTGTATCTTTCCTTTGCTGTCTCAACACATTCTGAATTGATGTCACATGAGTACACTTTCTCAAACCCTGCGTTCAATGCACATTGAATACCTTCACCCGAAAATGTTCCCGTCTCAATAAAAATTTTTGAGTGATTTGAATATTTTTCAAATAAATTAATAGAACTGGTCATTAGTTACTCCGATACTTTTTAAGTTTGAATGCTGCCTTATTTCTGTCCATCAATTCTCACCTTATAATAATCCTGACTAGTGATATATTCCTTTAGAGTTTCTTTGTCCATCCTCTGAATTTTTTCCCACTCAACATTGTTTGAATGCATGAATGGGTTACTGAACCATGAGTTTGGAGTTCTAGAATGTTCTAAGTGATATATTACATCATTGATTCTAGATACACCGTATCCCAGTGTAGTATATCTATAGTGTCTCTCAACATCCTCTGGAGCATATGCAACAAAATTTTCATTCTCTAACCCACCTTCAATGTAGACATCTCTATTGAAGAACTGAACGAAACCGTACTTGGCATCATAGATTTTCGATACTTCTTTGAATGCATTGAAGTCAAAATCATTTATAAGAAAATCTGTGGCAACTTTATCATCCGCAGAGACTTGTAATTGAAAATCTCCATTACCATATGGATAAACAACATCAGATTTTCCACTTATAATCCTATCATATGCCTGCATGTAAGATGCAATAGGAAGGATAACATCACAATCATAATTCACAACCACCTCTGTAGTGGACATCATAATCATATCATTCAGAACCTTCTGTCTATGGAAAGAAGGTGATTCTGACTGTTGAAACACATGAGATAGATTACCAAGATCTCCACAGAAAGTTTTAATCTGGTGAAACGCTTTCTCATAAAACACAGGGGTCTTATCAACCTCTTTAATGATTATATTAGTNTCAAAATTAGACAACAAATAACAGACTGAGGTAATTACATTCCTCAACCTGTCATCAGATTCTATTCTTATTGGGATAATAAAGGTCGCCCTTGATAGATCAAACTTCTTCATCTGGATACTTCTCACCTTTTTCAAAGAACTCTTTATATGCAGAGTGTACTAAATCTAATTCTGCTTTGTTGACAATCCAACCACCCTCAGGATGATTTATTTGATAATCATAGACTATTCTACTAGAACTAGTTCGATTCTCATGTTCTCTTGTTGCAGTAAGAACATCTTCAATAATACACGGAAGACCGTGTTTCATTCTCATTCTATGATATAAATCAGTGTCTACCAAAAGATTTAGATCTTCACTCATATATATCTTACAAGAATTAAGTAATGACATACCAGAGGGATTACCTAATAGATTTCTTCCTTCCAACATTTTATCACACCATCTAGGAACTACCTCTCTAAAGAATGTAGTACCATCCTTTGTATGACAGAAAGAATTGAATACCCACTTACATCCACTATCATAAGTATCTTTCAACTTCTGTAATGCTTGATTATCTACAAATAAATCATCTTGATAGACTACTTTCAATATCCTACCTGTACCATGCTCTAGTGCTACATTAGTATTAGGGCCCAGATTTCCTCTACTATATTCATTTCTAACATAGATGATCTCAAAAATTTCACTCTTCTCTTTACAGAAGTCATGAATCTCATAATCAACACTGTGATCTGATACAACAATATTAAAATCTTGAAAGGTCTGAGATTGTAGAGTGTCAAATAACTCTGAGAGATACTTTACTCCTTCACCTTTGAACTCATAGGTAGGTATACATATGGATATTTCAGTCATTTAGTTACTCCCATAACATTTGATCACTTTTTCAATATAAGAAAGCATCTTCTCATTGATTGTGGGAGAACAACCTAAGAAGAATACCTTATCTAATACCTGATTTGCATTTGGATAATCAGATGCATTACCAAGATCACGATAACCAGGATGTAAAAGAATATTACCTGCAAAATAATTTCTTGTTTGAATCTTATTCTCTTCTAAGTATGCAACTAATGATCTCTTCAAATCATTATCTTTACATACAATAGGAATACCAAACCAACTAGTCTCTGCATCTGGTTTTTCATTTACAACTCTTACTCCAGAGATGGTTTCTAGAGCCTTTTGAATTCTTTCCTTATTACTTCTACGAAGACTATGAATCTCATCAAATTTAAGTAGCTGAACAGATCCTACAGACCCCTGCAAGTCTAGTGGTTTAAGATTATATCCTTTGACACCAAAGACATACTTATGATCTACTACAGTGTCGTTCTCCAACCAATTACTAAACCTCTTACCACAGACTCCATTAGAAAGAAGGTTCTGTTGACCCACACAATAACATCCACGACCCCACCATGCATAACTACGAGCAAGGTCAACAATCTCTTTAATGTTGGAGGACACCATACCACCTTCAATAGTACAAATATGGTGAGCAGGATAAAAAGAACAAGAGGCTGCTACTGCCTTTTCTGTAAGGTAATTACCTTTCCACTTACTACCTAGACTATCACAATTGTCTGCGATCAATTTTATATTATTGGTATCACATATCTCTACAAGTTTATCCACATCATAAGGATTACCAAGAACAGGAGAAGAAAATACTGCAACAGTTCTATCAGTAATACTTTCTGATACTTGATCAAGATTCCAATTCAGATCTTCCCATTCAATATCAACAAAGACTGGTTTCAATCCTGCTTGAACTACCGGTGCAATCGTAGTTGGAAAACCACAAGTACATACAATTACTTCATCACCATCTTGCCAATTGAAATACTTCTTCAGTGCGGCAATCATTACCAAGTTAGCAGATGACCCACTATTGACCATTACAGAATGATCAAACTTGAACCTTCGTGAAAACTCACGTTCAAACTTATTGACCTTCTCACCTGATGATAACCACTTCCCTTTCATGATAGAGAAGATCAGTTCTCTTATCTCTGAATCGTCCCAATAAGGACCAGAATAGTATACACTATTCTTACCCTCCACAAACTCCTTCTTATTAGCCATGAAAGGGAAGATATCATCATCCATCTCCTTTGCTGACTCAATAAATTTATCAATTAACTGGTACATAACTCCTCAACGATGTCATCAATAGAGATTTCTTTTTTAAATCCTAGTGCATTTAGTTTACTGGTATCTAGAGCACAATCTTTTGCCTGAACAATCTTATGAAAGTCAGCTGCTTCTCTAGACTTAATAGTAGAATTAGAATTTAGATATTCCTTTGCCTTGTAAATTATATCACCAATAGGGGTTGCTTGTCCAGTAGCAATGTTATATATCTCGTTCAAATTTCCTTTTTCACATACCAATTTGATAGCACGACATATATCTCTTACATGCATCATGTCTCTGGTTGGTGTTCCATTATCATAAAGAAATATCTCTTCATCCTCTTTCATACGGTCAACCATAAATGCTAAGGCATTCTTCTTAGCGGAGGTTTTACCATCTCCTGCTCCCATAACATTAGCAAGTCTAAGTATCCTATAGTTCTTATCATAGGTTCTACAAAATGACACTACTAAATCTTCTGCAGCTTTCTTTGTGATGGAATAGAATCCAGTTGGTTTACAATATGAATCCTCTCTCGCAGGTAATGGAATATCTCCATAGACAAACCACGAACTAATGAAATTAAAAGTTACGTCACTATCTCTACACTTATCTAAGGTCTCACACAATACTTTCAAATTAGTGTCAACATCTAATGTAATATTGGTATGGACATTATAGTTATCGACTGTTGATATAAAATACAATATCTCATCAGTCTCTGGTTCTCTTTGTTCTCTAGGTATTACAATAGTTTCATCAGGGTACATGTGAGAGAAATTACCTCCTACAAATCCTGTACCACCATAAACAGATAATTTACTCTTAGTCATCAGATCTTGGACCAACGCTTAGGAACAATATCAACAGTATTATTCTTGGCAGTATAACCAGTAGAACCAAACCAAGTCTTAGGAGCAATAACTTCTGACTCAGGGTTCTGACTCAACCATGCCCCCCACCAAGAGAATGATGAGTTTGCAATGATATAATCGGTACACATGGTCATCATACAAAGGTCATACACATTATTATCTGTTTCAGATACAAGGAACCTATCTGGTTTGAAAATGTCCTGTTCTTTACACCACTTTGTATCATCAGTGAAGATGATGACAGGTCTCTTCTCATGAAAACGTTTCAGTGCATTATGATAATACTTGAGACTACATGGTGGATGGTCTTGTGACTTCTCCACATAGTCAGTCCTACGAACATGAAGTGCAATAGGTTCTGACAGTTCCTCCATCACTTCTTCACAGTTTGCAATCACATCCTTCTTGAATGTGAAGTCCTCTTTGATAGAGTCTGTGATATCAGTGAAGTATTTTTCAGTCTGAAAGTAACCAAAGAGACTGACATCATCAGTACACTGTTCTACAAATTCAGAATCATAGTTGAACTGTCTTTCCTGTAGAAAATTATCTGCGACTTTACCCCTATTCTTTAGGTGAGGCAGAGTGAATGCATCAAAGAGTTGGTGGTCATTCCACTCATCATTGAAATCACTTTCAGGAATAGTAAATTCATATCCATGTTTCTCTGCAATTCCACGGAGTGCAGCATATTGGAACATCTGGTTACCCAGTCTTCCAACAATACCAAGGTGATTAAAACCAATCATAAGAACTTTAGAATATTATTGATTCGATTGATGTAGGTATGCTTATCTTTAATGAACTGCATTGCCTCCTTCATATTAATCTTACCACCCCTTTCTGCATCAATCAAGTTATGGTAAAGAGTTTCTGGTGTTCCACCATAGACAACATAATCACCAAATGCTTCCTTGATAAATGGTGAGTTTGTTCCTTGAACTCTTCCATAACTGATGTTTTTCTGAATCCTACAAGGGATGTAACCACACTGGAGGTGCCAATCACTTCTGAAGTCAGGACAGATGTATGAATTACGAATCATCATACGATTCTCTTGATGACTCACAGACTGTGTATAGAGTTTGACTTCTTTACGATCCTCATTTGCATAGTGTGCAAACTCCTCAATCCAATATGGACCTTGTTCATACATCATACCAACGTAATTGATATACTGATTACTTTCATCAAACTGTATGTGGTCATCAACATTGATCTCATTGGGAAGAAGATCAGTTCCCCATGTTTGATAAAGAGTTCTAGTTGACTCATCCCAATGACATAGGTCTTCAACCTTCTCAAAGTGAACTGTATTACGAATACAGTTACCTAGTTTCAGAACGTTCTCAAAGGGAACTCCACGGTCTGTGAAGTATTTGGTATCTACATGGTGAGTAATATATTTACAGTCGGGTCTAACAGGCATTGCAGACTTCTGAGAGTCCTCTACAAAGAAGACAGCACCTGCATAGTCTATGAGATGGTCTTCATTAGAGACCCACATTACATCATAACCAAGACTTTCAAATGTATTGAAATATGTGTCGTGAATATATCCGTGTGTCGAACTATGGAGAGGGTAGTGTCCCCAAATAATAATTTTCATAATACAGTTCCTGGAGGAAGATGATAATGGAATCCGAAAGGTGTGATACCTTTGGTTTCTGGAACAGGTTCTTCATGGGCAAACCTGGCGGCAACAGTTACAGGAGCAAACTTACAACCTAATACTTCATATATATGTCTATTATGGACACAGATATTTCCATCTTCGGAGAACAATCCTGCACCCATATGTTTGTAAAATTCTCCCTGATTAATGTTCCACGGAACATCAGCTCTTAGGGGGACCTCCAGAAGTTTCTTTGACCTGAGACTAAACCCTCCATTACCAACTCTGATGTGGTTCCCCCATGGGTCAAGGAAGGAACTATCTGAGAATGCCCACAGGGATCCAATATAATCGAATTGGAGCCAGAGTGGATCCCACTTCTCAGGATTGATGACAAAACCGTCATCATGGATAGTGAGGGCGTGAGAGGTATCTATATGTTTGTGTAGATCATATATCATATAGTGATTGAACTTGTCGATAGAATCAATCTTGTCGCACTTCTCTACCTGAATACCGTCAAGATCTAAATCTTCATGGGTCACAAACTTAACACAACCAAAATTTATACCCTCCATACTCTTTCTCAAAGCATAAAGATGTTTATCAATGTCAATACTAGAAACACAGATTAAAGTTACGTCAGGTAAATCAATCATTTTCTCATTTTCTTTAGTCATAATCTTTTTTCATTTCTTTGAACACCTTTGATATACCATCTTGAAGATTGGTTTTGGGTAGCCACCATCCGGTTATGTATGTGTTTGCCTCGTTTCTCTTATCAAGTTGAACACTATCTTTTGCGACACCTGGTTCAATTTTAACAGGTATGTCAACCAGATTAAACTGACCAGTAATGATCTGTGCGACATCTTTAATACTTGACTGGTGGAAGGATGTAATGTGGAGAGGATCTTCTGGTTTGAATTGTCCATAACAGTCCATCACTGTCTCCAATGCTTCACAACAGTCTTCAGCATACAAGAACTGACGTTCTTCTGTACCATCGGTCAACATCTCAAACTCACCCTCTTCAAATCCTCTACGGATAAAGTCAGTAATGACATGAGACTTCTCGGGATCTTTCTCAACACCATAGACATTCCAGAACTTAACGGTCAAACCTTTAAGAGTTTGTGTGTAAAGTTCACCGACTCTCTTAAGAGTTCCATAGGGTGAATGACTCATATTACTCACATGTGAAGATGCAAATACAAATCTAGTTTTGTATTTCTCAAGGAGATCAAATACATTAGCCATCATCCTTGTATTGTTGTTCACAAAATCAAAGGTAAATTGATACTTCTTTAGATACCTAGAACCGCCTGCATTAAATGCAAGGAAGAACACAAAGTCCGACTCTTTAATCAGATGATCCAAGGCTAGGTTTGGAATCTGTCTAAGATCTTGAGTAGGAACACTCGCAATGTCATACTCAAAAACATCATAACCTTTACCACTTAGGTACTCGGTCAGGTAGGCTCCAATCTGACCACTGGAACCAAGAATAGTGATTTTCATTATCTACTTTGAGAGAATAAAGAATCCATTTCCGTATGGGTGGGAACCTATCCACTTTTCTTTGATCGATCCAAAGCTATAGGAAAACTTTTCCAGTTTTAATCCACATGATTCAAACATATTGATCCACCACTCCTCATCTTTCTTCGTGACATGGGTGATGTCAACCTCATATTCTCTAATTCTAAATCTATCACCATCACCTAAAGGGATAGTAAAAAAGAATTGATCAGCTTTGTCTCTGAACGTATTAAGAACTGCAGGAATATTATCAACCTCAATATGTTCCAATACATCCTTACAAATCAAAAGATCATACTTCTTATCATTAGGTAGTGTGACATAAGGTTTCACACCTGAATGACAATTCTCTACTGCATATTCACTGATGTCTTCTCCATATGCATCACAACCAATGATTCTGAGAGCATGAACTAGGAAACCCTTAGCACATCCATAATCAACACAGGTTTCAAAGTCAAATTTTTCTTGAATGTCTAGGGCTTCAGGGATTGATCTGGTTGGCATCCATTTATAATTCTCGTATCCAGAGATGTGTTTACGAATGCCGTCCTCATAATAATCTTTAGTAAATTGGTGCATTTCAAGCAAAGTCATTGTGAATCGTATCAGTTAGTATATCATCAACCAGTTCATTCTGCATCGCATATTTACAGTAATGACATCCGTGATGTCTTAGAGTCGGTCCCCTTTTGTAGAAGTCTTCAATACCATCAATGTCACATACCGCAAACTGTGATTCGGGAACATAATTGTAGTTGTTCTCAATAGACAATTCTGCAGAAGGACATGCATAGATATATCCATCAGTAAACAAGAATGGTTTTACCATATGCATATAGCAATGATCATTTCTACGTTCACCTTTAAAGTTGAAGTCTGATAGGAATGCATATTTTAACTTTCTTCCACGATCTTCTTCATATTCTTCTATGATGCCTCGAATAGTTTCAATATCTTTTGCAGTTTCCTTCACATCCTTAATAGCATTGAAAGCAATACGACAAGGAATACCTTTCTCTTCAATCCAATCCAACATACGAATGAAATTATCCGTAGTCTGAAATTTCTTAGAAAGGACACGTTTGTTCTTTACATCACTCCACTCACCTGTGATATTTGGATTATTAGAAGTTGCTAGGTTCTCATCCCAGACATAAGCAGCAGAGGGTTTACAGTTGGTTCCCTCAAATACGCTCAGATCATATTCATATCCTTCATAGAAACCATACATACCCATCCTAACCCAATCAAAAAGTTCTACAATATCTTTTTTGATTGCTCTGTCTTTACCAAATCTTGCAGCATTAGTGCAGATACCAAGACTAAAACCTAAGTCCTTAGCATAATTTACAATTGCCTTAAAGTCTGGGTGAATACTTGGTTCACCTCCACCAGTAAATTCGACACCAGTTACACCAATTGCTTTGAAACTCTCAAGTGCTTGAAATACTTTTTCAGTCGGCATCTTCTCAGAGATGTCTCTATTTGCAAAACAGCAAAAGGAGCATGTCAAATTACAAGAATTAGTCAATGAAATGTGTGCCATTACAGGAGATGCTGGTTTCCCCTCCTGCAAATCTTGTAGTTTTGGAAGTTGTTTTAAAAGTTTAGTTAGATTACTACTATAACTTCTTCCTTGTACTTTATCGTCTTCTTTTTTATATGTGCCGTCTTTGTTAAAAACTTCAACACCCTTATAAGGTACAGCAGTCATCACTTACTCCAGGGGTAACATTTGTTAGATCTCGTTGTATTTATTACAGGCTTTCTACCAGGTCATTATTCCATATAAACCAAAATATTCTTTCGATTACAAAAGCCTCAGTACAGGTTGGATTCTTTGGTGGTTCTGGTTTATATGACAGAATATCCTTCAATCTTTGATAAAGATTCTTACTATACTTTAAGATGTTCTCCTTTGGTACAGCGAAGATAGATCCAGGTACAAACTCAATCGTATCTGTAGACGGGGGATCCTCAAATAGATTTTGAACAAGTAATCTATGATTTGAAAAGTATCTACTTTCCATGTTTGGATTACCATCAAAGCAACACCAACTAATTGGTTGTCGAAGTCTACCACCCTGAAGAACTTCTAGAGGAGTAGTATTTGTATGTGATTCGTCACCCACTAATAACTGTTTATCTTGCCAACCACTAAAGAGTTCTTCAGAATCTAACATCTGAGAAAATCTTTCTCTAGTTGTATAATAGTTTTCATGTTTAGAAAATAGATTTCCTTTGATGAAATATGACATCTTTGGGAGATCTTCATAGTGATCAATGATAAACGAGATGATGTCATACTGGTTTGCACCATAATTTGGAACCCTAGTGACCCACCCAAGAGAATCAAAATTCATCTCTTTATCACTTTTGTCATAGATGAAAGTATTCTCATGAGAAAAACCATGGGAATATGTCTCCTTCAACCAATCAAGTTCCGTATTGTAGTTGGAAACTATCAAAGCTTTATCCATTATACTTCTCCAATTCCTCCAGACACTCCTCAGATGTTGATAGATTACCACACCTATCCTGGTATGTCCAACCACTGTATATGTTCTGTGACATTGCCCAGTATCCATCAGAGACATTGTGTCTAGCCCAATACTTGGGAGCAATGATATTCTCAATGGTATCACTAGTATACACAGCAAAGAACGGAAAACTAGAATTAGACAAAATCACATGTTTTGAGTTCTTGATGATTGCATAATCTTTATCAACAGTGAAATGATATGCTGGAATCTCTGGTAAAAGGGTTTGTGATGCATTTATATCATCAGTAATAGTAACAAATTTCATATTTGGATTGATCTTTGTCATGTTCTCCATGGCATTCACCCAATATTCTCTAGTCAAATATAACTCACCAAATCCAACATACTCACCACCTCTGTAGTTCAATACACAAACATCATCATCCATGTAGTCGTATGTGTCATACTCTTTCTTGACCTTTAACCACTCTTTGACCAACTCTTTGTTGTGATGAAAGTACTTTTCATCCTGCATGTTACCAAAGATCATGGTGTTATCAGGAACATCCATTAGTCCTTGGTCATATCCTCTAATATCACACCCAATGGTCATGTCATGATGACATGTATTGAGTTTTTTTCTTACTTCTTTTTCATAATAAACATCTAGACCATCTGGAACTTCTTGTCCCCAGTCAAGATCAAACCAATAGAAACCACTTTGATTGTATCTCTTGTCTCCACTCCAACCAGTATCCTTGATACCAAAATCTAATCCTCTGGTATGAGAAATGGATCTAGCAGTCACATAACAGAATAGTTGATTACCAATACCCTGACCTTTAAGAATCTCAGTTGCTAACATCTTTAATCAAATAGGAATAATATTCTTTGTTTTCTAAAATAAAGTTAGGGTAACTATCATCTACCTCAACGGTTTCATACCTACCTTGACCACGACCTAGTGGATCCTTATTAGAATTGAGTTGATTGATAATCATTTTCTTCACATAATCATTGTTATGTTCCTGATGTGCCGCACTTTCAAGTTTAGTGATTACCCTATCCTCCACTGATGTGCCTTCACTACCAACATATGTCCAGTGCCATCCACCTGGAGACAATCTAAAATTTTCCTCACCAGGTAGTTCTCTCTTCATATCAGTGAGAGTATATTTCTTCAGAAAAGAGAAGTCAAACATCTTCGTACCTATCCATTTAGGATAGTCTTCATAATCAAAATCTGGAGTCTGTGACCTATACACACCAGTCTTTTCAACATAATTCAGGTAACACATACAATATTCTTGAGCAAAGTTATAAACTTTACCAGAAGTATAGAAGTCACTGAAATTCCCAATAACTTCTGGGTTAGGGATCTCATCAAGATCACTCCAAATAATGACATCATCAGAGTCACATACAGTGTCAAGGAAATCTGTAATACTATTCTTCTGGAAGGCATCATTCTGATGACACCTAACAGGTGTATTGTACTTTCTTCCCAGGTCATCTAGTTGTTGATCTGTGGGTAGTGGTACAATATTATGGACAATCTTATCTTGAAACTTCTCAAATCTATCTTTGTTCTCAAGATAGTAGAGTGGTTTATCTAAACCTGAAAATGTCTTGGTCGCTTCATTAATAACAAAGTAATCAACGAAGGGATAGAGTAGATTCAGTCTAACTTCAAGAAGGTCTAGTTCATTAAAGAACAGGAAAACATCAAATACTTTCATAAGATCAAGTCGCAATAATAATTAGTCTGTCATCATATCCACCAAAATCACAGACATATGCATCATCTTGAAGTTCTTCTGGAACATATGAGAAGAGAATATCTGGGTCATATGAGATGTCTTCGATAATAATATATCCATCCTTATTCATCTTGGGGAGATACAATTCTAGAAGTTTCTGGTGACTCTGAGGAGTATGAGGACCGTCATCAATAAGGATATCAATGTTACCCTCAATCTCATCTACGGTCTCCTGAATATAACCGTCAGCATCGATGAATCGAACACCATCAGACAACCAGTTCTCATCATATGGTGTTTTGTGTTCATTAAAGTCAGTGAAGTTATCGATACCAATAATCGTAGCTTTCTTTGAGAAGAACTCTTTCCATAATTTCAGAGAGGCTCCAGAACGGACACCAATCTCAACCAAAGTGAGTTTCTTATTTCTCAATGGTTCAAACTTCTCCTGATAGAATCCATCAACAAATGACTTTGGTTCTCCCTTATCTGTCCCATATTCTGGGTTGGTAGTAATATTAAGGTTATAATCTTCTAAAATTTCTTTTAATGTTTTCATAATTATCTCGTTGATCGAATCTGTTCATTAATCCAGTGATATGTGTACCGGATACCTTCTTCAAGTGTCATCTCATACTCCCAATTCAATTTCTCACGAATCAAATCATTGTTGGAGTTACGACCACGAACACCTAGAGGTCCGTCAATATGAATCTTGGTAACTTCTTTCTCCGCAACTTTACCAGTGATGTCTACAAGTTGATTGATAGTAACCATTTCTTCAGAACCAATATTTACTGGTCCAATGAAGTCAGAGTTCATCATTCTCCTAGTCGCTTCGATGCATTCATCAATGAACAAGAAGGAACGAGTCTGTAAGCCATCTCCCCACACTTCGATGGCTCCACCTTGTGGCGGGAGGTTAGCAACCTTCCTGCAGATAGCAGCTGGAGCTTTCTCTCTTCCACCTTCCCAGGTTCCTTCTGGTCCGAAGATATTGTGATACCTAGCGACGCTAACAGGAATACCATGATTACGATTGTAAGATAAGTAAAGTCTTTCACTGAATAGTTTCTCCCATCCATATTCTGAGTCTGGTGCTGCTGGATAAGCAGAGTCTTCACGACAATCTGGATTATCTGGATCCAGTTGATTGTATTCTGGATACATACATGCTGACCCAGAATAGAAGATCTTAGTTTTATTTCCTACAGTCTCATTGAACTTACGTTGTTCTTCAAGAACGTTCAGGTTGATTGTAACAGAGTTATGCATGATGTCTGCATCGTTCTCACCTGTAAAAACAAAACCAGCACCACCCATATCAGCAGCGAACTGATAGATCTCATCAAAAGGAAGATGAAGTCTTTCAGGAACACTATGGTAGAAGTTACCTTGATGTCCTTTAAATCGAAGAACCCGGCGGACAAAGTCAGGCTCACGCAAGTCTCCTTGAATAAATTCATTTGCTTCAGTCGAAGTGAACTCTGGGTTCTTGAGATCAACTCCACGAACCCAGTATCCTTCTGACCGTAGTCTCTTCACCATGTGACTACCAATGAATCCACCTGCACCAAGTACTAGTGCAGTCTTACTATATCCACTCATAATTTTTTACTACAACTGAATTATTATATCACACCTTAAGTCTTCTGACACCATCCACATCTTTATCACAATATTCTGTGATCGCAGGGATAGTATTCAGTCTTGCAACAAGAGCTTCAACACTACCAGATGCTGCTGCAACAACAGGTGCAGGTGTAGACTTAAGTCCTGCTACTGCTGCTTCAAGAGCATCCAATCTCTCTTCAATCTTTGTGTGTGTCGCCCCAGTTGGTTTTGTATGTGTCTCTGACTCTAGTGCCTGAAGTCTAGCTTCTACTTCCACATCATATTTTGACATAGATGCCCCACTTGAGGACTTACTTGCCGTACCTTTGTATGCCATTTTATCAAAGATTAGTAACTCACCTATTTAGTAGACTCTACATATTCTATTAAACTATTATCAATAATTTTCATACCACTTAATAGTTTCTAAAAGAGCTTCATCGAAATCAAACCTTGACTTCCATCCTAACTCACGTTCAATTTTTTGACAATCAATAGAGTATCTAAAGTCATGTCCAGGTCGATCCTGAACAAATTCAATATTGGATTGATCTTTATTCATCAACTCAATAATTCTACTCACTATAGTCAGATTGTTGAGTTCAGTTCCTCCACCGATATTATACTTCTCACCAACCTTACCATTCTTCCAGACTTCTACAAGGGCCTCACAATGGTCCTGAACGTACAACCAATCTCTTATTTGCTCTCCCCTACCATACACAGGAACCCTTCTATCTTGTAGAAGATTACATATAGTTTTGGGAATCAACTTATCATTACTCTGTCTTGGACCAAAGTTATTGGAACAGTTAGTAATGACTGCAGGAAGGTTATATGTGTTCACATAGGCTTGAACAAAATGATCACTTGCTGCCTTGGATGCAGAGTACGGGTTCTGTGGGTCATATGGTGTCTCTTCTGTGAAAGGAAGATCCTCTTTACCCAATGCACCATATACCTCATCAGTTGAAATGTGTATAAACTTCTTAACACCACTCTCAAGAGATGCGTTCATTAAGTTTACAGTACCTGTGATGTTAGTATTGATAAAGGGTAAACAATTTTGAATTGAATTGTCTACATGACTCTCTGCAGCAAGATGAAAGACATACTCTGGTTTATGCTTATTAAAAATTTCATCAACCATATACCTGTCGGATATATCTACAGGATAAAAATTGGGAAATTCAGAAACAATATTTGGATCAGAAACTTCTGTAAGAAAATCAATGATTACTATCTCACTATCGTAGAGAGTAGATAAGTTCTGAAGTAAGTTACTTCCTATAAATCCTGCGGCACCGGTGATAAGTAAACTCATTTTTAGTTATACTTCTCCAACAGTTTAGGTGAATATTGTGCAGGTTCTCTAACTTCAGGTTTCTCTTTAAGTTGATCCAACTTCTGTTTCTCTAATATATAAACTCTTTTGCGAAGTTCGGTAGAGGAGTATTTGTGTTGTCTCTTGTGATAATGAATCTCAATATCATTATCAATACAATATTGTTTTCCTGTGAAGTCTCTATCCTTATACTCTTCACTTAGAAATCTAATGTCAATTATCTGAGTCTTAATCATATTAAGAAGATCTTCTTCAGTTTCATAAACAAGTATCTCATCAACATACTTACAGGCTTGTACCTGAACATATCTCTCATACACAGACTGTGTTGGTTTGTTCTTGATTCCAGGTCGATCAATAGTTGGATCAACTTGAAGTGCGACAATGAGATAATCACACAACTGTTTTTCCATTTTCAACATAGTCACATGACCTGCATGAAACAAATCGAAGGAACTACAGTTAAATCCTATTTTCATTTTACAATATCTTTTATATAATTATACAAAAAAAGGAGAGTTTAAACAACCCTCCTCTGTTCATACGGTCTTTCATGCACGCCACTTGTTCTTTAAATGGAAACAAGAAACCATAGGATTTAAATCCTTCATTCGGGGTTTTTATACCAAATAGGAAGAGTAAATCTATCTTTCTTTTGCACTTCATTTACTCCATGTATGTAGTACTGACCATCAAAACAAATTGTTCTACCTATTTTTGGAGCAACAATCGTTCCATCATAGAAAAATGTATGTCCCCCAAGGTAATCATCATTCAGATAAGTTACAGAAGTGAAGATAGTTTTTTCTTCTTTAAAATCAGTATGTAGACTTTTGAATGAAGTTGGGGGCCAATCTACAATTTGACACCAGTCAATTAAAATTTTTTGATCTAAGTATGGCATAATGGCATTTTGTATTTTGACTACTTTAGTAAATACAGATTGCATGTCTTCAGTAATATTCAGTGGATAAGATCCTTTCCATTCAAAAGCCTGATTAGTTAACCAATAAAATTGTGTGAGTTGACGGCACTCAGTAGTGGTCAACACATTATCAAGAATAATAATTTTGTCCTGAAATGACATGTTTCTATCTAAAAGAAATTGGAACAATCGGAGTGACACGATCCGAACGTGCAACCTCTCGCTCCCAAAGCGAGTGCTCTACCAAGTTGAGCTACACTCCGTCGTCAGACACGACCTACTGAGTCTCTGACATAACAAGGAACCCCATCGGGATCAAGCCATTTAGTGTATTCAAAATCTTCCATTGCAGTCATTAACTGCATTTCATTATCACAAAGATACATGTCACGGTACCTACCAGTATAAGAATCAACTTTCTGAATCCTACAGTCAGGTTTNCCATTGATTTCTAATACACCAACCTGTATATACCGATAGGGAAACTGTTCCAAAAGAACAGTTGGTTTTGTAATCACCTTCACAATCAACCAACCTCAACAGTTTCTAGATCTGTCGCAATACAGTCAATGAGAATATCATAGTCATCCAGAGGATCACCAGAGAATACTACACCACTGTTATCATAGTACTTACGAACCTTTTTGAAAAGTTTTGGGTTCTTTACATCCAGGAAGAAGTCTCCATTTGCAGCCCCACGTAGGGTCTGAAGATCTTTTTTGAACTTAGAAGTGATAGTCATTTTCTTGGTTGTTGACCTTAGTATTATAAGGGTTTGACATTGAAATGTCAATGGGGATTGTGGGGATTGAACCCACCTTAGCCGAATTATGAGTTCGGTGCATTCACCAGATTGCTAAACCCCCCTCAACCTCAATGAGGTTGTGAGTCCAGTTTGTTATGGCTCCACTCTCCTAATGTAACAGAGTTAGACCCACATACCATTTCTACTAGACCAGTTTTATATTCGTCTACTGTAACCACATAAAAAAGAGATTCGTAGATACCTTCGCGTTGAAGTTTGACTATTCTATGAACACCATCTTCTAACAGATACCCAGAATCAAACTCAATGATAATACCAGGATAAGAAGTGTCAGCGTCGTCTACTTGCTTCTCTTTAATATTCTCTGAATAACATATCTCAGAATGTTTGATTGTGATTGGTTCACGATCATCTGTAACTCTTTTATATGACCTATTCTTACGACGCGTCATCATGCTCAGTATGAATTCTTATAATTTCTTCGTCTGCAGGAACCATTACTGCTTTATGTTTTCCGTTTGTTATTCCTATTGACTCACCATTCTCAACCTTTGAGATTAGTTCTTCCCAGTTCTCTTGCCAGTGTTCCACGGAATAAAATTTCATTCTTGTAATATGTATATGACTATTATTTCCACAATCCTACCACAATCAGAAGTCCTTGAGCATAGAAGAACAGTAGTACTGAACCTATACAAGCACTAATGAGTGAGGCAGTTTTGTTGTGTTTATCGATTGCTTTATCGATCATCTCCTGACACTGTTTTTCTGTAATACAGTTATGAGACATAATCACCTAATTTCAAAATCAAGTTTTTTTACCTTTCGGGTTCTTCTCTCTTCCTGATACATCAAGTCTTGAGAGGACAGAACATCTTTTTGTTTAATGTTCTTGTTAGAATTTAACATGATGACTTTGTTTAAGTCAACTGCAGAAATCTTTTCTCCAATGACTGTCATCATGTTTGGACATCCGCACGACTGTGTTTTGTTAGTGCTATGGATCTCCGTGTTGCATTGTTTGCACCTTACTATCAACATGATAGTATAACCTCTTTACTAAAGTAAATTCTTTAATCATTTGATATATCCGTTCTCAACTAACCATTCTCTTGTCATTGGGGTAGGTTCATAAGTCTCCCACATATTACCTGCTGCACATGCTGCTAGGGCATTCATAGTCATGTTTTCAGTCTTACCTGCCCACATTGCTTCCTTCTCCCATGGAATTGCGGATGGTTGCAACATATATGTCCGCTTCACCATCTCTTGCCACAACATTGGTACATCATCTTCAGGCATAATAATAGCAATCATACTGTTATTGATGGTTCCTGCCATACAATCTTGTGCTGCATGCCAACCTTCATGTCTCATCACACTCATCAGTACACCCTCTTGATGCATGAAGTTAGTGTTGAGGAAGAAGTTGTTAGTTACTGTATGATATACGCCCCTATGACCTGATGGAAAGTATTTCTCATCCGCTAGAAAAACTTTAACTCCGATCTTATCAAGGGTCCCGACAATTGAATCAAACTCAGAAGCGACGCTACTATAACTATCACTAGGATAATACTTTTGAACGTCTCTAATTGATCTGACTTGTTGAATATCATCAGTACAATCTCCGAGTAACATACATCCCATAGAGTCATATGTCTTCCAACCCTTCACTTCAGGGTCAGCCATCACTGGAGTAGCAAGAACCACTGATGACAATAATGCTACAAATAATTTCTTCATAATTTTTGTATAATAAATGAGTCTACATGTACCAACCAACTAAGGTTGTTCTGTTCCCAGACTTTAAAGGTTTCACTCTATGTAGTTGAATTGCTGGGAAGACAATAAAGTCCCCATAATCAAACTTTCTTGAGTATACACTTTTGTCACGTCTCCTGACTTCAAACTCTCCACCACTGTAATCTTTCTTATAACTTAAACAATATACAATGGTCAGTTGTCTATCAAGTCCGATACCATATGATACATCTTTATAACTGTCTTGATGCCAAGCATAGAAATGACCCTCTCCTCTATACCTTGTATATTGTATGAGGGATTCCCATTCATTTTTAAGGTCCATCTTCCATCTCATATCATTGACATGCATAATGGTTCTTTTAAGACCTTCATTAATAAAGTTAATACTGTCAACAGGTATTCCAATTGTTTTACACTTTCTCATTTTTGTGTCCAGTGCTCCACCTGCTATAGTACCGTCACTCATATCATCATCAGAAAAGTTTTTTTCACAATTTTTTAAAACTTCGTCAGTTGCTTCAATAGATCCAAAGTTTCCTACAAAGTAATCATCAGTTAGAATTTTGAATGGCTTCATTTTTCTTTGNTCTAAAATAAAGTTTGTAGTATCTCTTCTTCATCTCATCAAGAGTATTCATATCATCCTCAAACCCCATGTACTTAAGGTGTTGATATGTACC
>JGI24003J15210_10000387_pt1 | contig 18849 bp, 14 predicted proteins | sample LinPmetageLP28_FD_15210 | JGI IMG/M metagenome (IMG submission 15210)
TTAGCTTCTATTAACGCTACAGCTGCAGCTAGCTTAGCGACAGGCAATTACACGATAAAAAAATATTCATACTTTCTTGTAGATAACGTACAATATACTACAAACAAAGATTATAGCTTTACTATATCAGAGACAAAAAAGCAAAGTTTACCAGTATTAAACAAAAATGTTATTTTATATCAAGGTACAGTCGGTGAATATCCAGATTACACAGCTCAAGGAAGTCAATTTGAAACTTTAAATATTGTTGTAGATAATATACTAGACAGTAATGATAGTAGATTTATAGCTGATAACACTTTAAGCGTATATGTTAAGGAAGCTGAAACGGGATTATATTATGAGTATAATGAAGTTGATAGTCTGTATATTGCAGATAAAAACGAAAGAGTTTTTGAAAAGAGGCTTAATGAAAATGGTCATTTTGTTATTAAGTTTGGTGATGGTGTTTCAGGTAAAATGTTAGCCCCGGGTAGTATTGTATCGGTAAATTATATTTTATCTGACAATCAACGCGGTATTATAAGTAAGAACGCTATTAACGGTGATAAATTATTTGTTTATGATAGTTCACGTCAAAGAGAGATTTTTAATGATACTTACACTAATAAAAATTCTACTACTTTTGTAACTGCAGCTAATAGTTCGCTGCTAACGTTTAATAATCCTAATAATTCTTCACCTGTTGTAGATGAAGAGACTGTTGATCAAATTAGGGAAAACGCTCCTAGAGTATTTAGTTCGCAATTAAGATTAGTTTCTACACAGGACTATGAGGCTTTCATGGACAAAAGTTTTAATAATATAGTTATTGATTCAAATGTAGTAAATAACCAGTCGTTTATTAATGAATATATTCAATACTTTTACGATATTTGCGTAGACCCGGATAAATCAAATAGAGTCTTAATAAATCAAATTAACTTCGCTGATAGTTGTGATTTTAATAATGTTAATATATTTACGGTTCCAAGATTCACAATAACTAATGATGGTGATTATCCTGAATTCCTAAGTAATTCTCTTAAAAATCTTATTATTGATTCTGCTAATGAAAGAAAAAGTCTTTCACAAGAAGTAGTTCCGCGAGATCCAGTATATATGGCTTTTGATTTAGGGATTTCTAATCAAAGTAATATAGTTCCTAATATTAGCCAAGATACAACGTTAGTAGTAGTAAGAGAGTCTAGAAATAAGATAAACAGTGAGAGGCTTAAGTCTCAGGTAAGCGCTGCTATATTAAATTTCTTTAACCCGATATCAAATATTCTTGGCCAAGAGTTAGCATTGAACACCTTAACATCAACTATCTTAAGTATAGAAGGTATTAAGAGAGTAGAAACTAGAAATAATAGCGAAAATATTTCATTTAAGGGTATTTCTCTTGTATCATATAATCCTCTATATCCTACTGCTGATATAGAGTTAGTAAATCAAAATATAACCTTACCTTACTTTAAGTTTCCTTATTTTATCAATCCTAATTCGTTATCTAGTAAAATCGTAGTAATAGATGAGTAAAATAAATACAACTTATGCACTATTTGATGTACATGATTATAAAAATGAAAGTGTTCTTTCTTCTTATAATTTAGATATTACACCCTTAACTTTTAAGGCAGACTACCTTCGACAAGCTTTTATTCAGATATAAATAAATTTGAAGCGCTATTTGATTTTGGTGATGGTACTATAGGTACAGGATTAACAGCATCACACACTTACTCACTACCCGGGTTGTATAAAGTAAGAATGATAATTAATGATTGTGAGAATAATGCTCTATTAGCCTCTTATTCAACTGACATAAATATCTACGATTATATAGAAAATACATTTTCAGTAGAAATAGAAGATAATATTTTACCGCTATCAGCAGGTGAGTTTTCAAAACCAATTACTATTACTAATAAAGCTCCGTTTTATCAAGATAGTAATAATATATTTTACACTGTATCCGGGTTAACTATACCTAACTATTTTGATCTTACACCTTATAAGTTTAATCACCTTCAAAAATACTACTCTTTTTACGAAAAGTCTTATATTGAAAATTTATCAGCAAGTGAATACAATGAAATACCCTTTATAGGCGTTAGTGGTTCAAATATATATGTAAAGCTATCTGGCAACAAGATAGTGGATGCTAAAAGTACAGATATTGATAGTGTGTTTGTTGGAACGTCAGGTCGCGAATCATATTATTTTTCATCAGATCAAATTGCAAGTGGTATAACGATTAACCTTTTTAAAGATAGAAATAAGATTTTTAGTAAAAATAGTAATTTAGATTATTCCCTTAATAATTTTAATAACAATTTATCAATATCTTTAACTGCTAACGTTGGAACTACCTCACTTTCAGCTAATTTAAGTTCATTAACCATTAACGATAATGGATTAACTGAAGAGGGAGACGACGAAGCACAAATTTTCGATATTAGCCCAGTACAGTTCAAAAAGGCTCCCATACCGTTCTTTATTAAGCCTACAAGTATATCTAATTATACTGTAAAGGGGTTAACATTAACCGGTAGTATTACAGGTAAATTGTATGATAGTAATAACCAAGAAGTAAATACATCTTACTATAGTATATCTAGTCTAAACAGTTCTATTTCCGGTATAGATACAGATTATTGGTTTTATGGAAACTTAACCTATGATGATGGTCTTTCAACTGTCGANTCTTTTACACTAGTAGTTAGTGCGGAGTTTGCAAACTCGTCAGAGAATTTCATATTGGGCGGTAGAAGTGTTAGNTTTAGTATCTACCCTAAAGATTATTACTATTTTGCAAAAGAGAATGAAGATATTGATTTTACAGAAGTATTTAAAAGCTTAAGATTTCAGGAAATCCTTTTAGATAAAAATATACTCTTTGATGATTTTATAGGTTCTATTTTTGGTAATTTAAGTTCTAGTAATTCATCTCTCGGTAAGACATTAAATGAAAAAATCTTTAATTTTGTAGATAATAACGCTAATATTGACAAATGTAATTTAAACAGTCTTATTAATATAGGTAATCAACTAAATGAAAACACTAACGTTTATGACGAATCACTCTTTAACTTTCCACCGGCGATAGTAAGATTAATGAGCATGTTTTCTACTGATTATAACCAGTTTAAAGGAACTACAAACAAGTTTAAAGAGAACTTTAACGATAGAGGAATAACGACGAGAGATAAATATGGAAAGAATTTAGGCTCAGAAATTGATACATATTCCTATACAGTGACCGCTGGTACAGATATAGTAGCTTTGGAAAAGTTTAGCAATAACTATTCTCTTCTAAATACCTACCAGCCAATTTGTGCTGTAGATGCATTGCAATATAAGTTGAGCGAATTCAACACCGACTGGGGATGGCCGTTAGTATTACCTAATAATTTTATATCGACTGATTTATCTAAGTTTTATACCTTTTACGAATATACTTCTGGGTTTGAAGGGACTGTATATGATGGAATCTTAAACTATGCAGATAGTTTAAACTCCTTTGACATAACTACAGCGTTAAGTAGTTTTAGGGGTGATAATAATATAGAGGATATAGCGATCCGTAACTCATTGTTCAGTAGCTTATCTATAATCTAAAATAAATAATATTAATGGAAAATGTAATAAAAGGTTATCCTGAAGTACCACAGTCTATTACTAATAGCAATGTAGTGGGTTCTAATGCTTTAGATCGAAACCAGGCTTTTTCCCTGATCGAATTTATAAAAGTAGTAAAGGTAGATTATGACCCAGATACATTACAAGGGTATTATACTACATATTTAAATAACTATAATAAAAAAACTAATAATAAAAACGTCGATAATGACTATCTAATAATAGATAGATATAGGGACTTTTTGAAGGAGATTACTATCAATTTTAGTAATAAGACTGAAAAGAAATTTCTGCAGCATCTAGATTTTAGCGATAATAATGATATAGCTATAGCGATTTCATTTTTTAGTAAGAAGTTAAGAGAAGTAGTAGATTATTATAGAGTAGAACGCGTTAATCTAAATAATACATCAAATAAAGTTAGAACTAAAACTAGTAACTTTAACGTAGTCAAAAGCGCTTACAGTACAATACTGAACTTTCTTGATAATCGTGAAGATAGTTTAGTAGATTATAACTTGGTCAATATAAAGAATAATATACATGTCTCGTTGACTGAGTATTTCGATGTTTATACTTCTATTTCAATCAAGAGCCGGTTGAAACAGAATATGGTAAGCATTTTTTAAGCTATAGTCCAGATGATCTACCTACTGATAATATTTTTCTTGCAAGTAACTCAGAGTTAGTAACAGAGGTATTCGAAGGTTATAGTGAAATTTTAAAGTTATATTTAGAGGCAGATAGTATTTTTGATAATAAGAGAAACCTTACTGAAAAATATATTGGTACTGATTTTTATTATATTTCTTCTAATTCAGCTGGTGAATATGTATACGATATCCTTATTAAAGCGGAGAAGCCGTATAGTGATTTTTTAAATCAGCAATACCCTACCACAGCTAGTGTATTTGCTAATAAAATAAGTACAAAACGAGAGGCTGGGTTCTTTAAACCTACTAATACGGGTATTAATGTTATACAGGCACCGGCTATTGACTTTGAGTTAAATAAGCAATACGAGCCTGATAGTCTTTTTATATTTCCTGACCCTAAAGTATTTACTAATAACCAGGATATATTAGTTTTTAATATTGAGCCTAGTGATTTCTTTAAAAATATTTCCAGCGGTGTAGCTAAATTACAGCCTAATACAAGTAAGGATGATACACCCTATATAGGGTATAGCTCTAAGTTTGACAACAGAACTGAGAGTACTGATTTAGCATTTCTTTTTGATCAAGGTTACATAGATGATAGTAAAAAGGATCTATTTGGAAATATTTTTGGATTAGTAAAAGATAATAACCAATTTAGAGATAATTTAACAGTTAAAAGTCCTCCAACAGTAAAAAATCTTATACTAAATGGCTATCAGTTTTATGATAGTTTATACAATGAAGGTTTCAACTTTAACTATAATACAGCTGATATAACTACCTTTACTGAAACTAAAAGATCAGGTCTATCTTCGTTCACTAACGGTTTAACTGCCCGTGAAACTTCACCATTTTTCCCATCTTCTGCATATAATATATTCTTTAGATATTTTTGCCCTTACGAGGAGCTTATCGAGCCCACAACTACAAACGTTGATTTTATAAACAGGAGTATTGATACNGCTGGTATTATAGACGGGGCATATTTTATGAAGTCTGATTACGGGTTTTTACCAGATCCTNTTTCTTCTGATTTNAGCGCATTTTCTGATACAACCCAGCAATTCTACTATTCTGATTTAATAGAAGGCGGTATTGCTAGTTTAAGTGGCGCTTCTATACAACGTGCTTTATTAGATGATACTACTGCAGTTACTGAGAGTTTAACCGGTAACTTTTCTTTAAGTCTTCAACTTACCGCTTTAAATAGTTTGTATAGTAGTTACGAAGGTGGTAGATTTACAGACAAGCTAAACTTTGATTATAGCTTAACACCAGAAAGCTATTTTTACGACGATACAGTTTTAGAAACTACTACTGTAGTTAGTAATACGTCTGCTGCTTTTGATAAATTTAACTCTAAAAATCTGCAGGGTAAAATTTACGTAAAAAATACATCAACTAACACAGGAGGAGAACTTTTAAATTTAATACCGTACCTTTCATCGAAATATAACGCGACTATAGTCAGCGATCTTTCAAGTAAAGTTTTAAATTTCGACTTAATGTATGATACATTATTCATACAAACAAATAGTTTCTTTGTAATTGAGCAATTAAAATTTGAAGATAATAAATTTAATGACCCGTTTAGTGATAATATTTCGTTAACTCTTAATACTAATAATTTTGATAAAATAAGCAATAGATTTAAAAAAGATCTTAATGTATATTACTATAAGCTTAAAGTAGAACAAGATTCTACACAAACTAAAACCCTATCTGTCTACCCAGAAATATACGAGTATAATTATACTGCAAAAACTAATATTAAGATATTTCCAAGAAATACTTTAGAGCTTAGTAATAATATAAATAGATTTGTTTTATCAGGTTATGATGTATTATATGATAAGGTTGATACACCTATTATTACATATAGAGGGGATTTAGATTTATTTAATTTGAGTTATCTAGTGAAGGATCAAAATATGTCACCGGTTATAGCTAGTCATAACTTTTTTGTAGATAATAATAATAACGTAACGTTTGTAAGAGATGACTACGTAAGAGCTGTCCACGATAACAAGACATTTACATTTGAAAATACTGATACATTAAATTCGTTTAGCTTTAATTTGAGCTCTGAACCTTTAACTGTTAGTAATAACTCCTTGGTATTATGAATACATACAATATTTCTCTTTCAACAACCTCAACATCGTCAACTTCTAATTATGATACTATAGATCTTTTTGATCAAACGGAAGTATCAATAGATTTAAGTAATATTTTTTCTGAAGTATTCCCGTACTACGTTGTTTTTGATTGGGGTGATGGGTCAGAGGTTTTAGAGCCTGAAATAAAGACATTTATAAATTATAGAACAGAGAGTATATTAAATGAAATTACAAAAGGAGTATCTCCCCCGTTTCTTAACACTACCTATAAGCATATTTATTACCCATCCCCTAACAGTCTAGTAAAGTCGTTAACATTAAAAGTTGGTATCCAGTACACTACTGGTGAAGTTACTCAATTTAATATACCTATTGATATTCGAACCGAGGGATACTACGAAAATATTAGGGATGTTAAGCTTGAGGGAGTTAAGATAATTAATAATGTTAATCTCGATACCACCCTACAGCTAAGAACGGAGATAGATAACTTTATTATTGAAACAACAAACAACACTAATGCGGATTCCTTTACTTCATTTGTCGTTAATGATGTGGGAGAAAATTTGCAAAAAGTTGAGCGTAATAATAAAAATGTTGTAGTAGATAATAAAGACGGTACTGAAGTCATTATTGTTGAGTGATTTGATTCTTTAAAACATAGATAATGGCTTAAATATATAGTAATGAGCTCAACTACTGTAAGTTTAAGTACATATAAATCTAACAAAGTAGGTTTGTGTGTAGACTCTCTCAACCTAACACAGTTTAGTAGAACTTATGCCGGTAATTTTTCTTTCAATTTTATTACAGCGCTCTCCGGAGCAGTAGACTTTAAGAATAAAAATTATACTGATTTCTATCTAACTAATTCAAATACGCTTAATAAATTTATCGAATTCAAATCAGATAGATTAAAGCCTAGTTCTATCTATTCTTCGTTGCAGTTCTCTAAGTGTGAAGGGGCGGGTAACTATCTTAAATTTGTAAAAAATATTAGACCTGAATTTTTTAAAGGTTCAGATAGCTTTGTAGATATAAATTACTATGGAGCTACCGGTTTTAGTGATAAACAAAATGACAGTCTTACCCTATTTAATATTGAATTTATAGACGATTTTTATTGTTCAGTATCATATATCGAAAATAATAAAAAATATTATCTAGTAGCTACTGACGATCCTGAAGTGGAGGGTAATATACCTGTGTTATTTGTAAACGGGAATAAACTCAACAGAGAGAGTAGAAAGGTAGAGTATATTCTAACCAAAGCAGGTAGCGTACAATATCTAACGTTTATAGTTAAAAAGGGTAGTAAGAAGTATATTTTAAGAAAGCATAAAGAGGTGTTAGTAGGTCAGGTTATTGATAAATTTGAAAATATTAATTACTTTTATATTAACGGTACCTCTGCTAAAATAATTTTTAATCAAAGCACGTTAGTATCTGATCCTATAAATACTTCGTTTATTGAGTATACAGATACAGAATATTTAATAAATGAAAGTAGGAGCTCATTTGATATAGAGTCTAATTATATTTTTTATAAAAATAGTAGTGTAGATAATAGTACATTTAACGTAATAAATTTAAAAAACATAGCTGACACCGCAGATAGCTTTACTTCTTCTAACAATTTACTTAGCTCAGATAACGACTTAGTGTTTAACGATAGGATAAGAAATTATACTTCCATACTTAACGATATTAACGCTGAAGAAGATGCATCTTTAGAGTTAAATTTTGTAACTTACAACCTTTCCTATAAAATAACTCCCGGTTCAACTTCATTTACAGCTCCTTCATCTCTAAATCCTTTTGGTAAGCTTAATATTAACGATACAAAATTCGTAGAGTCAGGATCCTTTGCATTTCCTTACCCTTATTTTGCTGACAAGGTATATAAAAAGCTAGATAATATACCTGTTACAGAAGGTCAATATTTATGTACTTGGCTATCAGGCATGCCAGGAGAAGCAGGAATATGGGTTGATAGATATTACTACCCGGACTTAGTCTCTAAAGCGACAGCATTAGGTAGTAAACCTATTTACAATATTACATATAACGATGCCATAGAAAATCTTATTGAGAGTAATTCTAATTTAAAAGCCTCGGTAACTGATAAATTATTTTTCGATAAATTGAGCGATCTTACTTTTGAACCTAAAAAAGAATATATTTACGAAAGAATTAAGGGTGTAGAGAGGATAGACGAACAAATGCAATTAAAATATTGCGATTTAAAGAATCAAGAAAGGAGTGCACCTAACTACTATAAGGCTATTAACACTAATGGAGGTTATACCTTAGCGTTTAAGTTTTTTAGTAATGATTTTTCTATAAAATCTCATGTAAATGAAATAGATGCAGGTATTTCTATTGTAAAAGTTGGTACAATTTTAAATTTAGAATTTAAGTTTTTCGACAATGCATCAAATAGGTATGAAACTTTTACAAAAACAATTACATTATCCGATTTAACTAACAACGATTTATATATATCTTTTAATAACTCTACTGGCACCGGTATAGTGTATTTAAATACTATAGAAGTCTTAAAATATAATTTATTATCTTTTCAATATACTAATAAGCAGATATTATTTGGAGATATTAACTTAACAAGTGAAGATTTTAATGGGGATATTCTATTATCAAATATTACGACTAATAACGCCATAAGTGATCTATTTTTATCACTACAGCCTTTATCTATAGAGGATGAAATTGTAACAGTATTTACAAGAAATATAAATAAAGTTGATGATCTTTATATCTCTCTACCTTGTGGTATGAGAAACTATTCTGATAACATCGATACGCTTAATACTTTAGGAGCGAATTTAAAATCAAAATCAAATGTAGTTGATATTAACATCGACAATTTAAATATTACAGATTTAGATGTTTTAAATCAAGTAAAAAATAATTTGTTAGCTGATATACAAAAAAGTTTACCAGCTACAACAGTAATAAACAAAATAAACTTTAAAAATTTTAAATGATAAACTATTTTAAATATACTTCTGGTAACGCATTTACACTTAGTGGTGTAGACTATAGTGGTTTTGTAAATATCGATGACAGTAGGCCATTTACAGGTCGTGTTAGGGACTCGTTTTCGGTTGAATTGAGCTCAAAAGGTAATTTTTTAGCGAGAAGTATTATAGAAAAGCGTGAGTTTGATAATTCACCAACAGCTTCTACAACTAATAAAGTAGTAAATCCAGAATATTCCCCAAGAAATGTTCTTAGTAATGATTTTTTAAGAAAAAACTTTGGTATATTGTACCAGAATAATCTTTCTCTTTTTAGTTTAGGTCAGGTCTATAATAATTCTTATTTAGATACTTCTAATTTTAAAGATAAGTCGACATTAGGTGGATTTTATGGGTTATCATCTACAACTATAGACGATAGGGATGATGATAACAACACATTAAAAGACTTAGTTACTCCATATCATATAGATACTTTTAAAAGTGCTAGTAAAGAGAGATTTCCCGATTTATTTGAATTGGATAATGCTAAAAAATCGTATATTGAGACATTTGATGATGGATTTGTATATACTATTTCTACAGACACAAAAACAATTGCTTTTAGTGGAAGCTTTACCGGTCAAATCGAAAAAATTAGAAATAAAGCGATTCAAGATGGCTTAGCTGGTATAAAAAGACTAGATGCTGATAAAGCAAACGGAGTTATTTATTCTCCCTCCTTAGAAGATAGTGGTATAAACTATACTAATATATATGATAGGGATATTTACCGTGCATGCACTAAATTAAAGTTAGTAGATAGAGTAAAAACTTCTAATTTTAGAGTTGTTAATAATAATGTGAGCTTTGGTAAAACATATAAAGTAGTACAAGTAATAAACAATGAAAATAATGTTATATTAGAGATTTCACCTAACACAACAAGTGAGGTTCTTGCTACTTTACCTGTATCTAATTTAAATAACCCGGAATATGTTAAAGTTGAGGCGAGATTTACGGATGATTTACTACTGATAGTGACTAAGCCTGTAAGTAACACTAAAATTTATAACGCTTACTTTATTGATTTACCAGAATTTATAGAAAATGGTGTAATTCCTGAACCTAAAGAAATTAATAGAGTTAATTTTGAAACAAAATACAAATCACCTATTAGTTTGGATAGTATGTTTACTGTTTATGGTACAGCTAGTTCATCATATATTGAAAATGTCCTAAATGGTGAACTTTCTTCAGAAAACCGTTACTACTACCCGTTATTCGAAAATAAGTCCGCTGTAAGAGAGTTTAGCTTATCAGAACCCCGAGAAATTACCTTCCCGGAGGAAAGCTCCTTAGCGGGTAAGGTTTTTTACTTTCCGGAGGATTATTTGAACGGGTCAGAAGAAAGACCAGATGGATTTTTTATTTATCGTGGAGATAGTTCATTAATTGACATGGATGTATCTTTTTCTGATTATGATAGTAACTTATTTATACTAAAAGATAATGGCAATGTAACAGAACGAATGGTAACTAATCCATTACCTATTACATCTTATGTTGATACAGAAGATTTATTATTTCCACCAGATATTCTCTTTACATCACCTTACAAATTTACCACTAATTCATGGAAGTTTAATACTAACCTATTCGAATCAAATAGAATATCCTTTATTAATACCTTTACAGATACCTTTGAAGATAAGACCTATTCCTATTTTCATAACGTAGGTAGAATCTATTTTTCTTCTTCTAATACCAATAAAAAGCGAATAAGCTTAGTACCTGCCGATCTACAAAGCTTTTTTAATCCAGATATTTTTAATACTATTTGTGAAACAAGTTTAGGTATTAATTTAAACGTTCTAATTCAAGATATTTTACGAGATACTATTAATATCTATAACAACTTTACAAGAATACCCACAGCAGGTGAATTTAAAAGTCTGAAGAAGTATTCTGTATCTAGTACCTCCGCTATACAACAACCGAACCAACAGATTAAATTAGGAAATGTTACTTCACGAGTTGAAAATGGTCCGTGGGAGCCTCTAACAGTCGAAGGCTTTAAACAGACAGATATTTCCCTACGCGCGGTGAATAAGGGGACGGAAACTGAATATCTTGATGCGGGAAATCTTTACTTTAATCCATCAACCGGCTCTCAGCAAAATTTCATCACCCGGACTATTTGGGGACCACCGTTTACTCTAAAATTGCAGCCTGTTTTTGAGTTTTATGGAAAACAACCTACTGAAGAAGGATTAATAATTGGTACGCCAGACCCGTTTGTCTTTCCAGAGTATTACGGTGGTAATGTTAACCCACCTAGTTTGAGGGAAGTTATATATAGTGGCATTAATGATACGATACAAATTTCTCGGCAGCAGTATGATCAATTTAAAGGATTATCTAAAGAAGCAAAGATTGAAAAGTACTATGATATCGTCGGACGAAAAGGATCAGAGAGGTACTTTATTATTGTAGAAGATCATCTTGGCAATATAAGTCGGAGAGTAGTATCTTATGATGAGTATAAAGAATTTCAAAAAATGTCTGAAGCAGAAAGGATGGAGAAGTACTATGACGTTGATGAAATTTTTGATTGTAAAAAGGCAAATGTTAGATGGAGGGAAGGAGTAGATCCAGATAATTTGCCAATAGGGGCTAACCTTAATCAGTTAATTGAGGTCAGCGAAGGTACAATTTTAAACATTACCCCCTCTCAGCTCGTTGGAGACTACGATGGAGAGATGCAAACGTTTACAGTAAGAGTAGATATTCCTGAGGGGTATGCGGCTCCTAGCCTTGATAATTTAGAATCTATATCTTGCGTACTACAAGGTACAAATGGTGATAGATTTAACAGAGTAAAGGTGTTTAACGATTATAAAATACCTACACCATTAGAGATAGATACTCGTAATTTTTACTTTCATAGTAATGAAAGTGTAAACTACTTATCAATAAACAGAGTATTTTCTAAATTATTTGAACTTCAGAAAACTATTTACGATAGCATTCTAAGCAGCTAACATAAATATATTATATGTCGGCGAGTTTAGAAAATCAATTTATCTCAGATAGATATACATCCCTTTTACATTTAAGTGGTAGCTCAATTACAGGGGTTTTAGATTCGGTACACGATGGGTTAGGCAACGCTACACCTATTCAAATAAGCGATGCTAGGGTAGTTATTGGAGCTGGTAGTTCAATTATAGATGTAAATGAAGATGAGGCGTCTGTTTCAATTAATAATATACAGTTACCTACTGCTTCAACTGCTACTACGTTATACGATGTAATATTTCCAGTTAATTCAATATATCTTACAGCAACCAATATTAATCCTAGTAACTCATTCAGCGGTACAGTATGGGAATTAGTTTCAGAGGGTAGGTATCTAGCAGGTATCGGTACTGATAGTGATAAAAATGGCGAACAAGAAACTATTAGAGAGGGTTCTAATCTTGACACTTTTGGGGAATACAAACACACACTAACAGAGTCTGAGATACCTAGTCACTCTCATGAACAAAACAATCGGATTGAAAGTTCACGTCAGTTAGTTGATAGAAGTCTTGGAATTTCTGTACAGCGCGGAAGATCCGATGATATCGATGATGGTAATAGTAGCTTATCAACAAAAACAACATCTACAGGTGGAAGTCAATCACATAATAATGCTCCTCCATACTTTGGAGTATACGTTTGGAAAAGAACATCTTAAAAAATTTTAGCAATGCCAGATATTACAATAGTAAAAATAAAAGTGAGACGTGGATCTGATGATCAACGTAAGCAACTAGTATTAGATCAAGGAGAGTTAGGTTATACTATAGACACAAAAAGAGTGTTCGTAGGCGATGGTTCTTTATCTGGTGGTAGGGTAGTAGGTAATAAAAACTTTGGTGTTTTTAATTTAGAATCTGGTCTAGGTAATGTAGCAGGTGCTCAAATAGGAGATATCGGTTATGCTAATTCAAAACTATACACTCTTACTGCAAGCGAATATGACTCTTCACTTACAGGTTGGGCCTACGTAGGTCCTGCGTTAGATAATGAAAATATTGAATTTACGGCCTCTAATACACTAACTGTTAAGCAAAGCTCTTTAGATGCTAATGATATGACTAGTTCTGCTTTTGGTAGTGGACTGGTAAGAGACGGTAGTTCAATTTCAATTGATTTTAATTCTGATTTCTTAGAGCTCTCTTCTTCAAAATTATCACTAAAAGAAAATTCTATTACGGAGCGGGAGATTACAACCACATCTATCTTGAGTGGATTAGTTGGAGGTGGAGGAGCTCCAATTAGTATTAATGTTGGAGAAGGTCTAGAGATCGATATTGATAATAGATTACAAACTTCCCCCGCAAAAAATAATTCAGTATCTTTTAGCTCATTTGATAATCAAGCGTTTGGAGAAGGCCTAGTATATAACAATTCTACTAATCAAATTCAAAGTATTTTATCTGGTGTAAATTCTGAAAATTTTGACCTTACTAACAGACGTTTATCTCTTATACAAACAGGAGTATCAGGAGTTTATGAAATGCCTCAGCTCTCATTAGATAACTACGGTATATCAAATATACCACAATCCACTTTCTTTGATTGTTTAACAGCGACATCGTTAACAGGCGCTGATTTTGTACCAGTCGGGGCTATATTACCACATGCCGCCGCTATAGGTAACGTACCTGATGGTTATCTACTTTGTAACGGGCATTATCTATCACGTAGTGGGTACAGCGAACTTTATAGTGTTATAGGTACAGAGTACGGTAGTACAGATAATACTGACTTTAGATTACCTAATCTAACAGGCGGTAATGTGTTACAATATGGCTCAGGTGACCTTCCACCTACTTCCCAAACGTGGTATTTAACAGGTAGTACAACTGAGGGTTCCGGATCTACTTTAAATGCTGTTGCTACAAACTTTATAATTAAGGCTACTTCTATTGAAACTGGCTTATTCACAGGTGCACCTAACCAAGGGTCGGAAGGATTAACACATAGTGGTACAACATATTCTACAACTGATTCAGACGGTAATTCCTTTATTCTCAGTTCAGCAGGTTTTTTAACACTAGCTTTATCTGGTAGTACGCGAAATAATGGCGCTACTTTTGATAGATACGCAATACCAATTTTTAACTACTAACATATACCATGGCTTCAATTGAAATATTAGAAAACACACTCTTAAAACTATTAGTACGTAGAGGTACCAACGAAGATAGAAAGAATATTACCTTAGATGAAGGTGAATTAGGATATGCTTCTGATACTACGCGACTGTTTATAGGAGACGGTACTACGGTTGGAGGTAACTTAATAGGTAATAAATTCTTAGGTAGTAGGTCTGATGTTACTCTCGAAACTGGTGAGATAAATGATCTAGCTTTCGATAATGATAATAATACATTACAACGCATTAAGCAAAATAATGGTTCAGCTGCTTTAGATTGGGAAACAGTATCAAATTTATTGAGTTCAGGTAATGCGTCTATTGTAATTGATGCTGCTCAACGCGCAACTGTAGGTACTCTTTCTGCTGGTAATTTTTCTGCTGATGCTCTAGGTAATAGTATTGAGCTTGACACAAGTAATAGAATAGCCTTAAGCAGTAGTATTAGTATTAATGAGATTAAACAACGTACAATTGATGCTACTAGCTACTTAACTTTACCTTCCAAGCTTAAAATTAGTTCTATTAATTACGATTTTCCTTCAACAGCCGCATCTACAAATAATAGTTTTCTTATATCTAATACTAATAATGAATTATCGTGGGGGTTACCTCCAGTTATAACAAGTACTGTACCTACAACTACTGCAAATCAAATACCTGCAGGTACAATAGTACCTTTTGTAACAGGAGCTGATTTTATACCTTACGGTTGGTTAAAATGTGATGGATCAGAGGTATTAGGTACAGATTACCCTGATTTATCTGGGGTTATAAGTACACGATATGGGGGAACGGTATCAAGTTTCAATCTACCCGACTTTACTAATAGTGCATTGTATGGTACAAATGTGGATGATCCGTTTTTATCTACAAAATATAGCATAGCTTCAGGTCATAGCACTGATACGAACGAGCTTTCTGCGTTTGGTACTACGTTTATCATAAAAGCCTTCCAGGATAGCGTACAAGCTCCTACTATTAACTTTAGTACACCATTATCTGCAACCTTAAATGGGGTTAATATTACCGATACTACAACAGAATTCTTAAGCGGTACGATAGAAGTTGGATTATCCGGGTTTAAAGAAGATAATTGCATATATAAAACTGTTTATCTTGATGAACCTGTGATACTTGCTGACAACATCAGCTTAGATAGTGGTATGACGTCATGGCAAACATTTAGTCTAGGTAATATTGGACCTTCAAATATAAAAGCAATCTTTGGTGTAATAAGACCTGGACAGATGTCGAGCGCGAATGGATATGAACAAATTATATACAGTACATATGATAACACAACTGCTCCAGAGGGTAGTACAAAGAAATTTATGTTAGCGAGGCATAAAGGTCCTAATAAGAGAAATGATATGCACACAGCAGGATTTTCTGCTAGGGTTGATAGGGCTAATAATAATATTTACCTGGCTAGAGCCGGTAGGAACCGTGCCATATACATTGAAATACATGGATATAGTGTTTAACTGCTGTAAATATCTATATGGAAGAGTTAATAGTTGAGGGTCTTGATTACGAAGACTTTGTTAATTTAAAAGAATATCTACTTAAATTATCGTTTAATGTAGATGAATTAGAAGAATTAGTAAAAGTAAAAGACATTATAGGTAAGCTCGACCAGATAATTGACGCGTTTAATTAGTTCTACAGTATAAATATGTATAATGGCCTTACCATCCGACATTCTTCTTCCATCTGATGCAAGATACTATCAGTTTGTAGAGACAGATTTAAGTTATAACTCAAATTATGACATAGTATGGTCGTTACAGTTTAAATTACCTGGTGATAGTGTATACAATAGTAACTACGAGTACGCGTTTGGTACTTTTTTAACTTCATTAACAGGAGAACTTTCATCCTTACCCGGTCAATATGTTGGAGATACTGACCCTCTATTAGTATCAGGTCAAACACAACTATTAACAGATCAATCACCTACTTCTGCAATTACAACAGAAGGTGAAATAGATTTAATGGTTGATTCCACTACTTTAAGTGGTCAGCTTATTAAAGTAGTGTTCGATAGTACAGGTTTATATGGACTTTCAGGTAGAAACGGTAGAGGCGGTGTTGGAGAGCATCAGATAAAAAGAAATAGCTTATGTATACGTGATTATTTTCACAATCTAGTGTTTTACGAGCATTTATCAGCTTTCTCACCTACCTTTTCGCTAACTTCTGATGAATTTGAAACATTAAGAGTTAGATATGCTAATTTGGGTACTAAGATCTCTATAGATAAGAAGATAAATACTAAATACCAAACTCTAACCACTGTACAGTTACCATTCAGACTAAAGGAATTTGATAATCTTGATAATGTTTTTGTTGGATATTCATTTAGTACACCTATTTCTACACAAAACACAGCATTATCAGTAGGAGACTTCTTTATTAAAAATGCTCATATAGAAGGATTAGAGACTACAGAAGTATTAACACAAACGATTACTTCAGCACCGTTAAGCTTCAATCCAAATACATCTTTCTCTACAGTTTCCTTTGTTAGCGCTATACCAGTGTAGATTAAAAGCTAATACGGTGTAAATAGTTGCGTGAGTAAGCTGACTATCGGTTTAGCCGTGTATGATGATTATGATGGAGCTTTTTTTACGCTTCAGTCGCTAAGAATGTACCACTCTGAGGTAATGGATAGAGTTGAATTTGTTGTTATAAATAACAACCCTACAAGTGACCATGGAAAAGCTCTTAAAACTATGGTTGATACTATAACTGAACCAAAAACCTATCTAGAGTATACAAAATATAGTAGTCCTTTTATTAAAGGTAAGATTTTTGATATAGCAGAAACGGAATATGTATTAGTTATCGATAGTCATGTTTTGCTGGAACCAGGCTCCCTAAAAAAGTTACTCGATTACTACGATAAAGGTCTTGATAACGGTAATTTATTACAGGGACCTCTATTGTATGATGATTTACACAATGTATCTACTCATTTTGACTTTTCATCTAAAGAATGGAGTGGTTATATGTGGGGAGCGTGGGCTACTGATAAGAGAGGTACTAAATCTTCTAACAAGCCATTCACCATACCTGGTAATGGTATGGGTCTATTTAGCTGCAGAAAAGATGCTTGGTTAGGCTTTAATAAAAGTATGAGAGGCTTTGGTGGAGAAGAAGGTTATATACATGAAAAGTATAAACTTCAAAATAGAGAAACAATATGCTTACCATTTTTGAGATGGAATCACCGATTTGCCAAACCTAGTGGTACTCCTTACAAACTTGATGTAAATCAAAGGTTTAGAAACTATATGATCGCTTTCCAAGAGGTCGGTAAGGATACAAAAGAGGTCATCGACAACTTTCAACGTGTAGTTTCAACAGAATATATAAAGGAAGTTAAAAGGGAATTAAATATTACCTAACTTACATTCAACTTTTAAGTCTTGATAGAGGGAAGGGAATCTCTCTTCAACATATTTATGAAATGCGAGAGGTTTAACCCAATCGTTGTTATTCATATTAACACCCTTCTCTTCTAGTTTATCAGCCACCTTACCTACCCCTTCAATAAGACAAGCCCATCTTACAAATTCATCAAACTGCATTACTTTAGTTGTACCATCTTTAAGATTAAATTTAAATGTCTTTTCGTATTTTTCGTTACTATTACTCATACTATTATTATATGATAGTTCCTATTATCATTCTAGTACTATCTCACCATTGAATACCTTCTCAGCGAGTTCGTTACCACCCTCAACTTGATCTCCATTGGAATGATAAGCTTCAAATTTTTTAAAGTGTGTACCTTTTTTCCATATAAGAGAGAGCATCTTTTGACCATTATCATGCCAACCAGTATAAGGTCCGTGAAATTTACCTTCTTTAATTCCCGCTTTTACTTTTAACTTACCAGCTTCGTTAAAAGTATTTACAGTTCCTGTAAATAAATTATCTTCATTAAAGGGTTTTGCTTTATAGAAGGTAGTACTCTCTATATCTATGTATATATCTGTACTATTAACAGTAGGTCCTGATGGATAACCATCCATATACTTTTGTATACCGTACTTTAGTAGAAAAATTGCTGCTAAAACTGCTAAAAATGCTAAACCTCTACCGGTATTACTTTTATTCATACTCTAATTATAACGCATTCGCTTATAATTGCAACAAAGAACGGTTTAAAAGACTTATATTAGCTATCTTCTGCAGATTCTTTATCTTTGTATGATTTACCAAGATTTAAAGGCTCTGTAGTT
>JGI24003J15210_10000398_pt1 | contig 18705 bp, 42 predicted proteins | sample LinPmetageLP28_FD_15210 | JGI IMG/M metagenome (IMG submission 15210)
AAATTATCTGATAAGTATTTGCCTATGGGCGAAGATGAAGCGACAAAAAAACAATTAGAGCAGCAAGAATTGTTAGAAAAAAATCAATTAGAACTTAGTGANAAATATTTTTCTTTACAAGAAGAAAAAGCAAAGCAACGTCTTGAAATGTTTAAAGCTTTTTCTGATAGTATTTTTTCTATTATTGGTAATAATGCACAAAAAAGAGCCGAAAGAGAAGCTAAAGAGTTAGAAGAAAGAAAAGAGTCTGGAGTAATAACTCAAGAACAATATGAAGCTCAATTATTACAAGTTCAAAAGAAAGCTTTTGAAAGAAAAAAAAGAATGGATATTGCGCAAGCTATAGTAAATGGCGCTTTAGCTATGACTAAAACTGCAGCTAATGTAGGTTTTCCTTTAGTGTTTTCTTTTTCTCCTTTTATTGCCGCTATGACAGCAGCACAGATTGCAGTAATTGCATCACAAAAATTTGCCAAAGGAGGTATGATAGAAAAGTTTGCTAATGGAGGCATGGTGGTTGGTAAATCACACGCACAAGGTGGAGAGAAGTTTGCGGTAGGAGGCAGAGTTGCAGAGTTAGAAGGTGGAGAGGCTGTAATTAATAAACGAAGTACAGCTATGTTTAAAGGTCAATTATCAGCTATGAACGCAGCAGGAGGTGGAGTTAAGTTTGCTGATGGTGGATTAATGAATATGCCTTCTTTTGCTCAATCACAATTTAGTGCAATAGGTCAACAAAATATGATGGGTGCTGTAAATCAAAATAGTAAAGTAGTAGTGGTTGAGGCTGACATAACAAACAGTCAAAATACTGTAAATTTAATAGAGGCGGAAGCCACATTTTAAAAATATAAACATATGTTTGTTAGTAAAAAAGTAAAACAAGATAGGTTAGATACCTGTAAAAAATGCGATTTTTATAGAAACTTTGCAATGCTTAGATTTCCTAGATGGAGTAAAGGAGCAAGATGTGGTAAGTGTACTTGCTTTATAGATGCGAAAGCTACTTTGTCTAAAGAGTATTTAGGTGTTTGCCCTTTAAATAAATGGGAAGAATGACAATACAAATAATAGCTGATAAAGTTACTGAAGAAAACAAAGTAAAAATTATTGAAGCAATAAAGCAAAATAATATTTCAATAGAACAAAATGGTAAATATAGTTCCAATGGCTTACAAATTTTATTTAATGAATGGCACAGACATTTTCCTCACATAAAACAACAACTAGGCTGTATAGGTTGCAGAAAAGCTGTAACTAAATTTTGGAATAACGTAAATAACATTTGGAAGTCTAACAACTAATATGGCGTCAAGACAAAATAAAGTAGATGTTGTTTTAGAATATATAGATATTGCCGAAGTTGAAATTTTAAAAAGATGGCACGACCCTACTGTAAAAGATATTTTAAGACATCTTATAGAAAAAGGAATAGTTGAGCCAAAACGCTTAAGAAATTATATGATTATATATGATTTTGATTGTATGTTAAGAAAAAACGAAGGCAACAGAACTTATACTTTTATGGATTTGTCTATAAAATATGACATTTCTGAAAGACAAGCTCAAAGCATTGTTTACAAAGAAAGAAACAAAGAGGTTGTTACTAAAAACATACTCATCTAAATTTATTCCTGAAACTGCGTAACTTTGTCATAACATAAAAATAATTTTGTGTTTATGAATAAAAATTGGTTTAACATTAAGGCAGAGTCTTCTAACAAGATTGCTGACATATATATATTTGATGAAATAGGCGCATATGGAGTAACGGCTCAAGGATTTATTGAAGAAATAAAAGCCTTTAAAGATGTTCCAATGAACCTTCATATAAATTGTGTAGGAGGCGATGTATTTGAGGGAATGGCTATCTATAATGTTCTACGAAAAAGAACAGCAAAAACTACAATATACATAGAAGGAATAGCTGCAAGCATGGGAAGTGTAATTGCACTAGCAGGAGATGAGGTTATAATGGCTGAAAACTCTTTGTTTATGATACACAATGCTTGGGGTGGTGCAATGGGAGAAGCTAGTGAAATGAGAAAGACTGCAGCTCTATTAGAAAAAATTAGTGGAGAAATTGCTGATATTTACATAAAAAAAACAAGATTACCTTATAATAAGGTACAAGAAATGATGGACGAAGAAACTTGGTTAAGTGCTGATGAAGCTTTTAATTTAGGATTTATTGACTCTATCTCTGACGCTATAAAAGTAGCGGCTAAATATGACGTTTCTAAGTTTAAAAATATAACAGACAAGGAAATTCAAAATAAACTAAGTGTTAATTTAAAAAGTAAAAAAATGACTGAAGAATTGAAAAGTTGGTTTAACGCTAAAGTTGACGAAATCATTGCTAAAGTAAAAAATAGTAATGAGTCTGAAACTGCTGACGTTAAAGAGGTAGAGGTAATGATGGCTGATGACAAAGAAGTTTCTGAGAAACTTTCTGCATTTGAAGCTAAAGTTACTGAGCTTGATAGTTTTGTTGCTGAATTGGGTGGAGAAAAAGAAACTCTTACTCAAGAAGTAGAAAGACTAAATGCTTTATTAAGTAAAGCTGATGCAAAGGGTACAGAAATTTCTACTGACGGAGACCCTGCAGTAATAGAAAACAAAGTAGAAAGCAAAGAAAATAAATTTTTCTCTGCATTAGCAAATAAATTAAAATAATTATAAATTAAAAAATAAAAAAAAATGGCAGTAGGAGATATAGCTTTAGACGGCTTAGGAGCAACTTACCAAGGTACTTATGCTTCAAAAATTTTATTAGAACCAATGTTTCGTTCTGATGATATTATGAGAAATTACACAGTTTACCCTAATGTAAAATATAAACAAAATTTAATGTTAGCACCTAAATTATCAGGTATAACTGCATTAAACACAGGTTGTTCAGCAACAAATACTTGCGACCCTGCAGGATTTACTGTAGCACCAAAAGTAATTACAGTATCTAATGTATCGGTTAAACAACAACAATGTTGGGACGAGTTTAAAGACCAATTTATTGTTGAGTCTTATAAGAATGGATTAAATATGCCTGACTTAACAGGAACTCAGTTAGCAGATGTAATTATTAACAGAGTAAGACACGGAATCCAATCAGATGTTGTAAGAAATATGTGGGCAGGAAATACAGGAGCGGCAGTAGCTGATTGTACTTACACTTGGGCAGATGGATTATGGAAAACTATGTCAGCAGGTGGAGCAATTAATGGAACACAAATGAATGAGGTTACTGCAGCTACTACAGCAGCAGCAAACTTAATTGCAGTTGGTGCTGTTATATCTTCTTCAGATGCAGTTACTCTTTTAACTAATGTATTTGATGGTGCTTCAGCAGAATTACAACAAATTCCTGCATCAGAAAAAAGAATGTTTGTAACTCCAAACATCTATAACGCTTACTATGGTGCTTTAACAGCAGTTGCAGTAGCGGGTGCAGTTGACTATGGACATTCAGAAGCTCAATCAGGTGTTAATTATGCAAGATTAAGTTTTAGAGGTGTTGAATTAGTACCTATGTATGAGTGGGACGTAGCTTTAACAGCTTTAACAGGCGCTGATTTACCTGCACTATTTACTTGTGCTACAGCAGGAATTCAAGCAACTCAAGGTTGTATCTATGCTGCTAAAGACAATTTAATTATTGGCTCTAATGTAACTGACCCTGATACACAGCTAAAAATGTTTTATGATGAAGTTTCTGACAATATGTATATCCGTTCTAACTTTACAATGGGTTATCAATATGGATTTAACTCTCTAGTAAATGGAGCTTGTTTAGTATAATTATTAACTTTAAAAATAAAACAAAATGGCAATAGATTCAGGATTAATAGTAGACTGTGCTGATTTACAAGCGGTAGGTGGGATAAAACAAATAGTTATATCTGACATTGCAAATGTATCTGCAATTTTACCCGCAACATCAAATAATCATACTATAACAAGTTTAGTATCAAGTGCTTGGGCAAGGTTTGAGTTTAAAGACCAAACTGCAGCTTTAGCAATTAATGCTACAAAAGAAAACGGCACTACCTCTTATGAGTGTGGTTTAAGTTTTCATGTTCCTAACATTGATGCAGCTCGTATGACTGCTTTAACTACTCTATCAACAGGGTGTCCTGTTGCTGTAGTCCAAATGAATAGTGGTAAAATGCTTGTAGTAGGCTTTACTTATTTATATCAAAATACGGCGGCAGGAGCAACTTTTTGGAAAAGAAACCAAACTACAGCTAACCTTACAGCAATGGAAGGTGGAACAGGTGCGGCTTACCAAGATGAAAATGGTATTACTGTTACTTTAACAGCAGTTCAATATGAGCTGCCTTATGAGTATAGTGGTGCTATAACAGTAGCTGCTGATGGTTTATCAGCAACTTTAATTTAAACAAGTAATTTAGATAAAGCAGGGAGTTATTAAAGACTCCCTGCTAATATCTTTTTAATTATGTGTGATTGTGATAAAATAAATATATTATCTTTACCTTCACATTTAAAAATATATACTATTATGGCAAAATATAAAATAAAAAAAGAATACGAAGAATTAAGCTCTGAAGTAGGAAATTTTGGTAAAGTTTTGTGGAGTGAAGCAACTCAAGAAGTTTTGTCTTATCTCTATGAAGAAAGAGAAATGAAGTCTATAATTACTAAAATATCGTCTAATGAAGAAAGCAGCGCAAAAAAAACAAAGTCAATTAAGAAAGACGACTAAAAAAAGTAATACATTTGAGTTTGGAGTTTTTGATTTAGCTATTCCACCAAATATTACTGAACCAAAAAACTTAAATAATATCTCTACTAAATGGGTTCCATTTGGTACTGATAATTTATTTCCTCAATATTTAGCAGAATTAAAAAGAAAATCTTCAACGCATAGAAGCGTTTTAGCGCAAAAAACTGTATTTACAAGTGGGGCAAAATTTGTTTGTTCTAACGATTCTTTAAGAGAGTTTATAGAAGATGTAAATGCAGACCAAGAATCATTAAGAGATATATTTAAAAAATTAGCAGACGATTATTATACGTTTGGTAATGCTTACATGGAGTGTGTAAAATATGATGGTGGTGTAAACTTATATCATTTAGACGCNACAACAGTANGAATGTCTAAAAGCAANAAAGAAGTTTATGTAAATTCTGATTGGTGTAAGTATTGGAACAATGAAGACAAAATGTATAGGCTTCCTATATATCCTAGAGTTGCTCANAATAAATTTGTTATACATTTTAAAGANTATGAGCCTACATTTAATTTTTATGGCTTACCTGATTANGTTGCTGCANTAGAACATATTGCTGTAGATTACGAAATTGGNAAATGGAATCATACTAAGTTTTTAAATGGCTTTCAACCTTCAGCNATTGTAGAAATAAATGGAGATATGGGCGAAGAAGAAGCTCAAAAAATGGTTAAAGAAGCACAAAAGAAATTTGTAGGAGAAGGAAATAATGGTAAAATATTATTTATAGTAAAAAATGGAGATACATCTCCTGCTAATGTTCAGATTATAAAAGACGACCAAGAAGGTAGTTGGATAGATTTACAACAAATTACAGACCAAAACATCATTACGGCTAACAGATGGCAACCGTCTCTTTCAGGTATTGTTAGCTCGGGTAAAATGAATAACACAGGTAGTGAAATTAGAATAGCTTATGACCTTGTAATGACTACTGTAATTAGAGATACATCAGAACTTATTTTAAATGGAATTAGAACGGTACTTTATAATGAAATGGGGTATGACCCTAAAGATTTAAAAATTCATTATGAGCCGCCAATATCTTACGCAAATGATGTAGACATCAGAGAGGTACTAACTATTAACGAGCAAAGAATGTTAATAGATGAAGATTTGCCTATGCTAGAAGATGGCGATATGTTTGTTGCAGATAGAGAAGTTATAGTTGTTGAAAAAGATGAAGACGGAGATGGTAAAATAGATGAGTCAAAAGAAATAACAGTAAAGCAATAAAATGGGAAATACTAAACAATATACTACATTAGTTTCAGCAGGAGAAGTAATTGAAAAAACATTTACTAATAAAAATACAGACCCTGTTTTAGTTTCTGAAAATACTATTGTTCTTTCAGAGCTTGCTCATTTAAGACCATTGCTTGGAGAAAAATTTTATGCAGAATTAAAATTACAACACGATAACGGAACTTTAACTGCTGCTAATCAAACTTTTATGACTTATTATCTTGAAGATACTCTTTGTTGGTATGTTAGATTTGAGGTTGTAAACGATATTATGAGCAATATCACTTCTAGTGGCGTAGTTCACAATGTAGATGAGTTTTCAAGAATTATAACTCCTAACGATTATAATACTTTTAAGCAAGACACATATAGAAAGGCAGAGATATTTGCTAATGATATGATGGATTTTTTAAAAGGAGCAGACCAAGCGGGTCTATACCCTACGTTTAATTCTAACAAGCCTAAAAGTTTAAGCAATACATATAAAAATCACGGAATGATATTTTATGACAGTATATATGGCTATAATGGAATAGAAGGCTGTATGAGTTGCGGAACTTCATATGTTAATGGAAATGAATGTAATTGTGGTTGTACTGAATGTTAAAAATAAATAAATTATGGCAGCAAACGAACATAAAAATTTAACTGATGTTAACAGACATAATCCAAAAGGGTTTGAAACTGCTAATAATGATACCGTTTGTAGTAAAAGTGTAGGCTCTTCTACAACAGGAACTGATGGCAGTTTAGAGTGGATAGAAAAAAGTGTTTTAAAAATAGACAATTATAACATACAAGGTTATGTTACTTCGTCTAATGCTAATTATTATTATGGAGCTAATATGACTGATGGTCAATCTCCAAATGAATACAATCAAGCTTTTGGTGCATCTACAATAGGCAATCAAACAATAGATGGTGGAGATTTTTTTAAAGTTAGTTCTTTAACTATGACAAATACTTGTACTGTAAAAAAAATATTTTTGTCAGGGAATTGCACTACAGGAGCTGTAGTTTCTGTTGCAATATGTAAATTAAGTTTGTCTGACACTTCTGCACCTGACGCAATAACCCCTATACTTTTAAATGAAATTACATATACGGGTTTATCAAGCTTAGACAAGGTTATTAAAACTGCTGATTTAGCGCCTGAAACTACTTTGACAAGAGGGGATTTATTATTTGCAATGGTCAAAACATCAACGGCAGCAACAGCTTTTTTTAAATTAGGAATAGAGGTCGGTTACGACAATTAAAATGAAAACAGAAATGAGAGATACAATTGAAGATACGGTACAAGTAGGGATAGCAAATGCAGGAGCAATAGGAATTTCATTAGCACACATTAACGAAGTTCTTACAACTGTTTCTCTTTTAATAGCAATAGCTTTCTCAATTTATAAATTTACAAAAACAAAAAAATAATATGGCAAGTACAGTAACAGCAGCAGACTTAACAGTAACAATTACAGAATCATATACTCTAAACAGTGTAGTTTACGGAAATACAGTAAACAAAATATTTTCATCAAAAGGTCAGGTAGACCAAAGAATAATGAGTGTTTCAACAACAACCGAAAGAACTTTATTTAATTTTGGTTCGGTAGATAGTGCAGGTACAGGTGTAGCGTCAAATTATGTTTATTTTAGAGTAACCAATTTAGATGATACTAATTTTGTTAGCCTTAGACTATATAATGGCGATGATAGTTTTTGGATTAAATTAGCTGCAGGAGAGTCTTTGTTGTTAATGAACAATGAAATAGACGCTATTGCTGATAGCTCTACTTTTGGTTCATTTGAAGATATTACTTCTATTTTAGGTACTGCAAATGCAGCAGCTTGTGATGTAGAATTTATGTGTGTTACAGCGTAATGGCTAAAAAAAGAAAACTTAACTCTACTAATCCAAAATATCTTGGAAAAGTTGTTGAAATAAAAAACAACAAAAAGTTAATTAGAGAAATAAAAGGAGTAAAAATTTACGCAGTATATAGTGAATAGTTGCAATCTTCTTATAGTAAGAGAAACTTATACTGATGAATCTGTTATTGGTAAGTTATATCTTAATGGAGAATTTGTTTCATATACTTTAGAACTTGCGTGGAATAACAACCAAAAAAGCATATCTTGCGTCCCAAGAGGCGTGTATGATTGCAAAGTTAGATTAGCAAAAGATAGTGCAAGCAGAAACTACGACCATTTGATATTAGAAGATGTGCCTAATAGAAGCTATATATTGTTTCATAGGGGTAACACAGCTAAAGATAGCAGAGGTTGTATTTTGACAGGAATGATGAAGGGAGATAACGTAATCTATCAAAGCAAAACAGCCCATTCTCTTTTAATGGATAAAATATTTAAAGAGAAATTAGATAGAAAAATTGAATTAGTAATTAAAAATAGATAAAATGAACAAATTTTTAGAGAAGTTTTTATTAGGTACAATGCTTAAAAGTAAAAAGTTTTGGTACACAGTAGTTGGTATTATTACAACATTTTTAAGCGATACTTTTGGGTTAAATCCTGAAGAAGTAAATAATATTTTAATGAGTATTGCTGCACTTGTTTTAGGACAAGGAATTGCTGATACGAAAGTTAAGAAATAATTTGCACATTAAATAAAAATAATTAACTTTGCTCTATTGAGTGTTTTCAATAGTGTTTTAGTTATAGTAATTAAGAGTGAGGGGTTAATAACTTCTCACTCTTTCTTTTTATTAAGTTTTTTTTATTATATTTTTACACAAACCAATATAATATAATATGTCAGAAGACTTAAAAGGAAAGAGAATGAGACTTTCTGCTGAAGAAGTTGAAGTGATTAACGAGTTCAGAGGCAACGATTTAGATAATATAAATGGAAATACTGCATTAGAAATACATCTTAAAGATAGGGGTATAGAAAAAAAAGATGTTGTATCTGTAAAGCATTGGCAAAGTATGAGTGGAGAATTACGTTTCTCTATCGTTACCAAGGAAGATTATGGTTTGGACGAAAATCAAATCTTTAAAAAAATAAATAACTACATAGAAGAATATTCTCCTACTTATACTACAATAAAAAGAACTAAAGGAAATCATCTTTTAGTTGTAAATCCCGCAGACATTCATATTGGTAAGTATGCTAGTGAAATAGAAACAGGAGAATCTTATGATTGTGAAACTGCTGTAGATAGGGTTTTAGAGGGCGTAGAAGGCTTAATAGCAAAGTCTAAAGGATTTAACATAGATAAAGTATTATTTTGTATTGGAAACGATATATTACATATTGACAATGTATATGGACAAACAACTAAAGGCACACATCAAGATACTGATGGTAAGTGGTGGGAGCATTACGAAATAGCTTTAATGCTATATGTTAAATGCGTAGAGATGTTAAGAGAAATAGCTTCTGTAGATGTAGTTCATAGTATGAGTAATCACGACTATCAAAGCGGTTTTCATTTAGCACATACTTTAAAAAGTTGGTTTAGAAAAGCTGATGATGTTAGGTTTGATATAAGTGTGGCTCATAGAAAATATTATGTTTATGGCGAAAACTTTATAGGATTAGAACACGGAGACGGAGCTAAAATGGATAACTTACCATTATTAATGGCTCAAGAACAACCTGCAATGTGGGCTAAAACTAAATATAGATACTTTTATTTACATCATATTCATCACAAAGTAAAACACAAATGGCTTGACGCTAAAGATTATATTGGCGTTACTGTAGAATATATGCGTAGCCCCTCTTCTGCTGATAGTTGGCACTCAAGAAAAGGATTTAAAGGCGCACCAAAAGCTTGCGAAGCATTTATACACGATAAAAAAAGCGGTCAAGTAGCAAGACTAACTCACTATTTTTAAACCCTTAACTAACTCTTTGCTTAGGGTATTTAATACCCTTAATATATAAAGATAAAGATAAAGTTAAATATAAAGTTAAAGATAAATACTAGGTTAAATCCTTTTTTTTTACAAAATTCTTCTAAATTATTTGGCAACTTCATAAATTATTGTAAATTTGCAGTAATATTAATTTAAATAAATAATTATGGGATATCAAGTAAGTAGGTGCTGCGGAGCAGATTATGATGAGTGCGGAGATGAAGATAGATTTAACTTTTATGTTTGTGTTTCTTGTAATCAAGAATTTGATGACCCTATTATGAATTATGATTATAACAGTTTAGCAAAAATGGATAGAGACGAAATGATAGATGACGAGTACAGAAATAAAATGGCTAGTATTCCATTTGGATAAAATAAAAATGAATAAAAATTAGCAATAAATTAACTATTAACTAAAAAAAAACACAATTATGGGAAGAATGAAAGAAGAATTTATGAGCATAAGAGAGCAACAAGATGAGTTAGAACAGGCTTATAACCAAGAACTGTATTATCAAGAACAAGAACAATTACAATCGAGTATTAATCAAAACAATAATAAAGTGAAAAAAGTAAATGTACAAGAAGCAATTATGGTAAAAGAAACTAGAGAAGAAAAATTAAAAAGATTATTCTTAAACAATGGCTTAGTCAAAGGCGATGTTTATAAAGACCCTAGAGGTTTTGCTACTATCAAAAGGGAAGGAATTGATAAGATTGTTGCTAAACAAAACATACAAGTAGCATACGAGCCTATAAAAATGATAAGAGAAAAAGACCCTGAAACTAAAAAAATAACAGTTTGGGTAGTTGTAAGGGTTACTGCTAGTATGAAAACGGGAACAGGAGAGAACGATGTTAGAAATATAATGACTTTTGGAGAGGCAAGTGATGACAATTTAATTGGAGGAGGTAAGAAATTTCCTGTAGCTATGGCAGAAAAAAGAGGTATGAGTAGAGCTGTTCTAAAAATTTGTGGACTGTATGCAGAAGGAATCAAGGGCGAAGATGAAATGGAAAACTAATGGAAAGCGAATGTTGTGGAGCTATCCTTTTAGAAGGAACTGATTTGTGTAGTGATTGTTTAGAACACACAGGACAGGAGGTGGAATAATGAATAACGATTGGATGGATGAGGTTCTTGATGGCAAACCTAAAGATGCTGAATATTGGCAAATAGACTACATTGACAGCCTCGTACACCGAACTTCTTTGTCTAACACAAGTAAAGAAGAAATATCTTATAAAATTTTTGAAAAAGGATTTACAGAATTAGAAGCAGATGAAATAATAAAACATCTAAAAGAAAATGAAGTTTATTCAGACCCAAAAGACCAATACAAACAGTTTGCTAATAATGGAATGTTTAAATAAATAAAATAAAAATATATGAATAATAATTATGAAAAAGTTAGGAGTTCAAGAAATGAACTAGAAGCTATACTTAGAATCAGAGGAATATCTAAGCAAAAATTTGGTAGAATATTAAATATAAAAGGCTCTACTATAGAGAAGTATGTAGAGAACCCATATTATATGAGGTATTATCAAATGCAAAGATTTGCAAACTTTTTAAATATAGAAGTTAAAGATATTATAGATATAATAGAAGTTGATTTAGAAACAAATTCTATTATAGTAGAGGGAGAAGAAAACTTTACAGGTATAGAATCTTTAGTTACTCATAATGAGTAGCAACTTATGACAGAAGAAGCAAGAAATGCTGTTAATTGTTTTACAGAACTAATAGAAGAAAAAAAAAACATAAAAAAAAATATAATTGAAATGAATAACTATTTTGCATATAGTGGTAAACAAGAGCTTAATGACACACTAGTTTCTTTAATGCCTTCTTATAGAAACACAAAAGATGTTTCTATAAATAATGATATGACAAAATATATTTTAAAAGATTATAGAAAATTAAATTAAATAAATAAATAAATTATGGCTGAAAAAAATTATGTAGCAAGTAGTATAAAAAAAGTTACTACACAATATGGGGACTTGTTCAATGCAAGTTTTAAATTAGAAGACTTGCAAAAGATTGCAAAGAGAGGTTGGTTAAATATTACTATAGCAGAAAGAAGAGAGCCATCAGAAAAAGGAGCTACTCATTATGCTTATGAAAACACATATGAGCCACCAAAAGAAGTTACATCTGATAAAGCACAAGAAGCAGACGACTTACCATTTTAACAATATAAGGGGTAGATGAAGGCAACTTGCCAACCAAACCTAATCGGGAGTTTAAGAGCTTCCTGTTTTTAATTAAATTTATATCTACCCCTTTTTTATAACACTAAAAATAAAACACTATGGCTAAAAGATTTACTGATACAGATAAATGGAAGAAAGGTTTTATGAAAAGTCTTTCTACTAAATACAAATTATTATGGTTATACATTGTTGATGATTGTAATCACGCAGGAGTTTGGGAAACTGATTTTGAAGTTGCTTCTATAAGAATAGGCAGCAAGATAAGTGAGAATGAAGCTATTAAGCATTTTGCAGAACACATAAGAATTTTTGATAATGGAGATAAATGGTTTATTCCTAAATTTATAGACTTTCAATATGGTCAACTTAATTCTAACTCTAGACCACATCAAGCAGTTATAAAGCTTATTGAAAAATATGACCTTTACAGCATTAAAGGCGTAGACAATATACACACTACAGATTCTCCTAAAACCTCTTTAAAACGCTTTAAAAAGCCTACCACAGAGGAAATACAATCATATTGTACAGAAAGAAAAAACAATGTAGACTGTATGAAGTTTTTTAATTTTTACGAAAGCAATGGTTGGAAGGTAGGTAAAAATGCTATGAAAGATTGGAAGGCATCAATAAGAACTTGGGAGTCAAATTCTATAAACAAATCTAATTCGGATAGTAAAATAGGAAGTCAATTAGATTCTTGGAAAGGGGCAAGAGATATAATAATAAAACAGCAATTAAATAAATAATATAATTTATTACGAGGGGGGGCATAAAGGCATAAGCCATAACAAGTTAATACACTTGCTCTCCCAAGTAATATTTAAAATAATAATATGAAAGGACAAATAATTAAAACAAACGGAAGAGTTAAAAGTGTTAAACCTACTAACAATAAAAATTTTAACATAAAAGAATTACAATCTATTGTTGATGGTTTTATAGAAATTGTTAAAACAAGAGATAATAGAATAATGGTTGTTAATGATAAAGCTAAAAACATTAAACTTCCTTATAATGAAATTGCTACTAATTTATATGTATATGGTAAACACCAAACAATATGTGGAGATGTAATTGTTATGGATAAAGCAATGATGCAATGATTTTTATTAGTCAAGAAAATAAAGACCAATTAACGTTAAAGTGTGCTGACCTAATAAGTAAAACACTTGTTGAGCTTGGTCAGATTAAGTCTGATAAAGATATTGCTATTCTTTCTAATTCCCTTTCTGATGATATAAAAAGAGATTTTAGTAATATTATGTTTATAGATATACAAAACGCTTTTAGCAATGGAGTTCGCAATAGTGATTTATTTTCTTTAAATGTAAAGACATATTATAAATGGATTTATGCTTGGAGACAAATTATATGGGACGCAAGAGATGAGGTTGAAAACAAATCAGCAGACCCTAGAAGAGTATTACATTACAGACCTGAACCAAAATTAATTAGAAATAAATAAAATGACATATTTAAATATTATAGAACCATTAAGCGTAATTTTTGTATCATTTACATTAGGAATGTTTTTTGCTGCATTGTTTTTTATATACATATCTTCTACTGAAAAAAGTAATTTAGAAAAAAATATGCAAGAATTTGACAAAAAAATTAATAAATTTGAAAAACAAAAGAAATCTTATGACAGAACACAATAAATATTATTACGAATTAAATAGGAATACAACTTCTACATCTACTGTAAATCCAAAAATGAAAATGAGCAAAGAAGAGTTAGGTATTAAAAAACAAAAACACGAAACTTTAACAGGAGGACTATACCCTGTAGGAGCTAGGTCAATGGACGTAAAGCCTAAAAACGATAAGATACCTCATTACTATATAGGTAAGCATCATAAATATGAAGCAAGAAAAGTAATAGAAGATTTTGAGTTATCATATAACATTGGAACTGCCACGACATACCTGCTTAGAAGTGCAAACAAACATAAGTCTCCTGTTGAGTGCATTGAAAAAGCTATTGCTCATTTACAATTTGAATTAGATAAGCTTAAGCTTAAGTGAAATACATACAAAACATAAAAAACATTTTAGTTTATTATGATGTACAGCCATTGTTATTGTGGTGGTGCGTATCTGATGTGTTTAACAATCAGGTATTGTGGACAACTTATGATTATTGGTTAGAGCTAGGTCAGCCTAATACTTATTGGCTGTATATGACTTACCTTGTTTTAAGTTTAACAATAGTTATTAACCTCAACAATTTAAAATTTCTTATAAAATCTATTGGATTGTATTTAATATTGTATTTATTTAGCACTATAAGATATTTAGTCAGTATTTATACTGAGGACGAAGGTTTTTTATTAATTGATTTTAAAAATATATTTATCACTTTGTGGTATTCTAGTATGTGGTTGTGGATATATTTTAAATTAAAAAAAGAAAAACTACACAAGAGTTTAATATGAGTGATAACTTAACAACGATAATAATAACAGCCATCAGCGTCATTTTTGGGGCAGGTGGTTGGAAGTTTTATGAGTTTCTAATACGAAGTAAGAGAGAGAAGCAAAAAGAGCTTAAAAGCGAGGAAACGATATATAGAGATGATTTAAAGAGTAGGGTAGATAGATTAGAACACTATAAAGACGATTGTGTTGAGTCTGTTTTACATTTAAACACAGAGGTAGCAGCATTAAGAGTTAAGGTAGAATTTTTGGAGAAAGAAAATAACACATTAAAAATTAAACTGCAAAGATGATATGCCTAACCCTATCTATAGAGTTATCATAGAGTATGGATACCGCAAAAAAGGTAGCGCAAGACACTATCAATTCAAATTAATTGATACTTTTGCTTTAACAAATGATGTAAAAATGATACAAAATAGTGAAGAAATAAGAAGAAAACTAATAAGAAATGCAAAAACTAAGCATAAAGACTTAGATATTACATTTAAGAATATTTACATTGAAGGGCAATATGGAGAAACAGTATATTAAATAAAATTATGACAGCAATAATAATATCAGCACTTGTAGTATATAACATTTTTTTAACTTTAAGAATAAGAGAGGTTGAAGATTATATAGACCATCAAACAGAAATTCTAGAGTTTACTATTATAAACAATAATAAAAAACTTTACAATAAGATGATGGAGTGGAGAAAAGAAATGAAAGATGAGAAACCAAGAAGAAGAAGTACAAAAAGCAGTAGTAAAGTATCTAAAACTAAGGTATCCAAAAGTTAGGTACTGCGCTTCATTAGGAGGTATTAGAACATCTTTTAAGCAGGCTGTAAAAGCCAAAGCCACGGGCTACATCAAGGGTTTCCCTGATTTACAGGTATGTATGCCTACTACCGAGGGGGGTATAGGAGGGGGGGGGGATCATGGATTATTCTTATGGATTATTCTTAGAAATAAAGAAAGACAAGAAATCTTACCCAACTAAAGAACAGAAAGAATGGATTGCATATCTAAACAGCGTAGGATATTATGCAAAAGTTACAAAAGGAATAGATGAATGTATAGAAACTATAGATGATTACTTAAACAACAAATTATGAGTATAAACATATACGAAAGAAAAGATAGAAGAGGTGGTGGCTTTGCTAAAAGAAAATTTACTTTTGAAGTTGCTCAACAAATAAGAATAGATTATGAAAGTGGAGTATATACTCAAGAACAGATAGCAGTAAAGTATGAAGTAAGCCAATCCCTTATAAACAAAATACTTAGATACAAGACTTATATAAAGAAATAAAAATTGTTTTGTGGTTGATTGTAAGAAAAGTCAAGAGCTAAAAAAGTTTTTGGCTTTTTTTATTTTATTTTATTTTTTTATTTTTTTTATTTCTGAAACTGCCCTGAAATTGCCCTGAAACTGCCAAGCCGTTGAAACTGCTAGGTATGTACATATAGCTATTGTGAAATTTATTTACTATGCGTGCATAATATATGCGTGCATAATATATGCGTGCATAGTATTTTTTACTATGCGTGCATAGTACTTTTATATATATAGCTTTTTTAAAAATATATTATACAAAAATATAATATTGATTTTAAGCCTTTTTAAGCTGTTTTAGACCCTTTTGGGTATATTGGTATTAAAAAAGCTTGTAAGTTCCTTAAAATAAAATTACTAGATAAGGACAAAATATTTATTGTTTTTGCTTGTTTATATAAATTATTTATATATATTTGCAATGTCAATTAGACACAAAACAAAAATTTATAAAATGAAAATAACAAGCACACAGATAAAAAATTTAATAACGTTGACAAATAACGAAATTAAAAAACTAGAGGAAAGCCGAAACACTTCGACACTTTCAGACGTTGCAATTGATAAAAAAATTGACGAATTAAACGCTCTTTTTTCGCTTTTATCGTTAGAATATTTTGATACAATTGCGACAGATTTAAAAGTATCAACGGATTATTTAAAGGGCATTTCGGATATATTAACAGATGTAAAAGAAAATAAGTTATAAATAATCATGCAAAAAATAGAAAACATATATAATAATTTAAACACTACAATAGACAATTTATTAGAGTGTCATTCAAAATTAAAAAATACAGATGTGCAAAAGAATTTAATTTTTTTACAGATTTGCGAACTAGAAAAACAATTAACAGAAATTAATATAATTAGAATTGATAACCTTAAAAAATAATAAAATGATATATAAAAACAATATTAAAAAAGCTTATAACGTAATAGAAAAAAGAAATATTAGATTTCCACAAACAGAACGCAAAGAAAGAATTTTGAATAATATCGCCGCTTTATGTTGTTGGGTGTTGGTTTCATTTGTTGCGGTTGGTTTGTGTTTCTTAGGTTCCGCACTTGATAAAATATAATATAAATTAATAACTAAATAAAAAATACTATGTCAAAAGAAGATTTCAAAGATTACGATTTAAACGATTTAAGCAACTCATATATTAACGTTGAACATATAATAGGAAGCGCCATAGATGGGGCATTTGAAGAGCTTAATAATCAAATAGACGATATAGAAGGACTACCACAAAGCCGAAAAGATGAGCTTTTTGATTTTGTTAATACACTTTTTGCAATTAAACACACATAAAAATGAAAACATTTAATGATATAAAATGGAAAACCCACCAACTAGGCAAAGGATATATACAGGGATTAATTTCCTTAGATAGTGGGGCTGAGTTGTCAATTGTTGCGGGTAAAGGTCTTTATAGCTTACCACGGGAGGCGGGGAACTCTCACGAGGATTTTAATAAGTTTGAAGTCCTTATATTTAATGAAAAAGAAAATGAGCCTCTAGGATGGCAATCTAGAAAAGATATAGACAATTTAATAAAATTACATAATTAAAAAACACTTAAAAATGATAAATCTATTAACACAAAATAGCAAATTAAAAAAGACCTCAAAAGAAAATAATAAAAGGATTTTTAATTTTAGTATACCAGCGCACAAAACAAAAAGCGGGCAAGTTGTTTGTCCATTTGCAAAAGCTTGTCTTAAATATTGTTACGCTCAAAAAGGTAATTACACTAGATTTCCAATAGTTCAAGAATTAATGGAACAGAAATATAAGATAACAAAACAAGATAATTTTCCCGATTTAATGAGTCAAGAAATTAAAGACAAACGGGCGGACGTTGTACGCTTACACGATAGCGGCGATTTTTATAGCGTTAAATATCTTAAAAAGTGGGTAGAGATAGCACAAGAAAATAAAGATATTGTTTTTTATGCTTATACTAAAAGCGTGCCTTTCTTTAAAAAAGGAATTGAAATACCTAAAAATTTAAAGGTTATATTTTCTGAAGGCTCTAAAAAAGATTATTTAATTGACACTAAAAAAGATAGACACGCACGCATTTTTAACAGCTTAGAAGAGCTAACAGCAGGCGGATATATAGACGCAAGCACAAACGACCTCAACGCCCTTACATCTAATAAAAAGGTTGGCCTAGTAATACACTAAAATAAACACTAATTAAAAACAAAAAAATGAATAAAGAAAATTTAAAAGATGATTTAATAAAATTAGATTATCATATTAATGAGATAATAGACAACTTAATATGTTCTGGTAGGGACAAAGAATTTAAAAAAGACATTGAGCAAATAGAACTTTTTCTCAATTATTGGCACGCTTACACAAAATAAAAACTAACTAAAAACAATAATACAAAATGCAATTAAACGAATTTAAAACACAACTAAAAGAAACATTAAAAGACAATTATATAGACGGCTCTTTAACGCTTAGCCAATACGATTTTTTAGATGATTTGAGAGACTCAGGCGCAACAAATATGTTTGGCGCAGCTCCTTACCTTATGGAAGCATTCGAGCTTAATAAGTCAGAAGCTAAAAGAGTTTTAATAGATTGGATTAAGCAAAATAAATAATATGTCTAACTTCGATAAGATACCTTTTAACGATTATACAATAAGCTTTTTATTTATATTATTCCTTTTATTAAGTTGTTAACTTATAGAGGTGTGAAACCTAAATTTTGCACCTCTTAAATTTTTTTTAAATGTTTTAATTAATTTGTATAAATGGCGTTAATATTGCAGCTTTTTTTCTTGACTTACACAAGCTTTTTAAACAAAAGTTTT
>JGI24003J15210_10000399_pt1 | contig 18677 bp, 21 predicted proteins | sample LinPmetageLP28_FD_15210 | JGI IMG/M metagenome (IMG submission 15210)
TAATGGGGTGGAATAGGGCTTTTTTTAATGCCTCAGACCTTCGCACAGGCATTTTAAAGTCAATTTAACAGCGTTTTAATCCTGGTTAAGGTAAATCTACCATTCAAACAAAAATAATTCGTTATAAGAGCTAATTTTATAGGTCTGCGTGTTTTAGTAGTAGTACAGTATATTAACCTACTCTCTCCAGATACTATGCTTTGCATCTGCCACAGGTTTACATAAAAATAATTACATTTGATGGCATGAAAATAGATAGGAAGCTTGGATTGTTTTCACCTGACCAACATAAATGCTTTGCTTGGTGTTTGGATAATGGCATAGAGATATATGCGGTTGCTAAAATAGGTTTGAAGGATTATGAGATAGAGGTAAAAATGCAGGATAAACTCATAAAGAGTCCAAAGAGATATCATAAGTCAGAAATATCATATAAGATATGGGAGTTATATTGCCATCTATACAAGGAGAATAATCCAACTGTCTAAATGGCGGTATATTATTATATATATTATATTTTATTTATATATAAATTTAAATAAATACTAAGTTAGGTGTATATAGATTTATATAATTATATATGTAGTTAAATAATATATAGTTTAATATTAATCTGCCAATCAGGCAGTAATTAGTTTGGTACAAAATCTAACACAAAAGTTTATATAATATATGGCAAAGAATAAAGTTGAATTAGAAATTCCTTCTTCTCTAGATGAGATTACATTATCTCAGTATCAAAGATATATGAAGGTAGTGGATAAGAATGAATCAGAACAGGCTACTGATTTTGTAAATAAAAAGCTCATTGAAATATTCTGTAACATACCTCTGAATGAAGTAGACCAGATAGCTTTTCATGAATATGAAAAAATACTTGTTGTATTAAAAGAAGCATTTGACCAGAAGCCCGAGCATAAAAGATTATTCAATTTCTATAATGTAGAGATGGGGTTTCTGCCAAAACTAGATGAAATAACTCTAGGTGAGTTTATAGATGTGGAAAGTAATATTGGTGATTGGCAAAACATTCATAAAGCAATGGCTGTTTTGTATAGACCAGTTAACTTTAGAAAAAATGAAAGCTATACAATAGCTCCATACACACCTAAAGAAGATTTCCAGGAGATGATGAAAGACATGCCACTAAGTATCGTAATGGGAGCTATGGTTTTTTTTTACGATTTAGGGATGGAATTGTCAGTGGCTACCCTGAATTATATGGACAAACTGGCGAAGGACAAGAACAATATACAGCTGAAGCGGCTTTTGGAACAAAATGGGGATGGTTTGGCTCAATTTACAAACTTAGCAAAGGGAATATCCTCAGATTTGATAAAGTTACAGCTCAACCCCTTTTCAAATGCCTAAATTTATTAGTGTTTGAGAAAGAAAAATCAGCATTAGAGCAAGCTATGATTAAAAAAGCATATAAAAAATAATGAAAGAGTATTATAATTTAGTAGATGCAATATTTGGTTACCTAGACGGTAACGAAACAATTACAACCGTAACATTTGGAGATATACTCGACCTTGATATGTCAAACGAAACAATATTTCCACTAGCTCATGTAACGGTGGGTGATGTATCATTTGAAGACAGGCTTGTTAATTTTTCAGTTAATGTACTTGTTATGGATATTGTAGACGAAACAAAAGACGATAGACTTGCAACTGTCAAACCTCATCTTGGCATGGATAATAAACAAGACATATTAAATTCTATGCTGAGTGTTGTCAATGGATTGCAAAGCTCACTTAGAAGGGGAGGATTAGAAGAAAATGGATTTGTTATGACAGAGAATCCATCTGCCAATATATTTGAAGATAGAGTAGGCAGCTTGCTTACTGGATGGTCTACGAATTTATCTGTGCAAGTACAAAACAATACGATACCAATTATTAGTGCTACAGGAACATGATTTCACTTACAAATAAATTTAAAAATACTCAAAACTACATGAGTTCTTTTAATGATAGACTTAAAAATCTAATTAAAATAGAACTTGGTCGAGATAGAAAGAGAAAAGTTGGAGGAGGTCGTTCTGTTTCTAATAAAATAAATTATACAGATGCTGGTTCTAAATCATTAGCTTCATCAAAAACAACAAGTCCAAATGAATCCTTAAGGTTTATTATAAGGGGTTTAAGTTATTTAGAGAAAGTTGACCAGGGAGGACAAACAAATGCAGATGTACAAGATTTAATTCCATGGATTAGAAAAAAGGTTAAATTAAGAGACTATCAGACTGGGAGGTTTTTAAAGATGGATGATTATAGTGTTAGAAAAGTAGCAACTCAAATCAAAAGAAAATTAGAAACAGTTGGTGTAAATCCAACTAATTTCTTAGATGATGCGATTGAAATAGCCTACAACCAATTAAATCAAATAGAAACTCCATTAGTCAAAGATGTAAATTTAAATTTAGATGAAATGCTTTTAGCCTTTGGATATCAAAGGAAAGGGAATGATTTAATTCTTAAAATAAAATAATTATGGCAACAAGTGAAGGAACAGTAGAAAAAATAAATGTAAGAAGTCCTTTTTACTTAGATGTAGATTCAGAAAATGCACCGCCCGAATATACACCTCCAGCTACAATAACTCAAGAAGTAGCTTGTGGTACAGAAATAAATGTAAACGAAGATGCAGGAACTAGGATATTTAGAATTGACACTACAGGAAGAACAGGAGGTTTTGCACTAAATTTTACAGTAAACGTACCGATTAAAATCACAACACAATTTTCTGAAGCAGGCTCACCTACGGTTCATGGGTTTGTGGGTGATAGTAAATATACTAAAGACCTAGAAGATTTAGGGATAGCTTCCTCTGATTTATCTTCTCTATCTAGCGGACAACAGCAATTTGGATTTACAGTAACCTCATCAAAAGCAGCAGCCGATACAGGTCATTTAGATGTTACTATTGATGCACCTTTCACTACAGATGACTATAAAGTAAGCTTTTCTTGTCCAGCAAAACCAGTATTTACACAACCTACTCCAACACCTTCTTCTGGCATAGCCGCAATAGCAAGTAACACCGTTCTATCTGGAACACAGAGTTTGTTTATTAGATTTACTGGAGTTAATAATTCTTCTATAAATCTTATACAAAGAGGTACAAGGTCTAGTGATGGGGGAGAAGAAATGCAAATATGGATTAATGGTTCCCAGAGGAAGGCTATTACTTCATCCGAATTGAATTGGTCTGCTAATAAAGATGTCTGGATTATATTTTCAAACGAGGATTCAGCAGGCGATGGAAGTTTATCAGGGACACCGTATAATTACAGAAATGCAGACAATACCACTGGAGCACCAATAATGGTTTCTAGTACAACAATAAATGAAGGAAGTATAGGTCGAGTTGCTAGAGACATTAATACATTAGCCTTTAAGTTTGTTTCTCCAAATGCAACATGGGATGGTGGTGACGCTACAAGAACAGACAGATACGGAACAGTATATTCAAATAATTCTGGCCCAAAAGTATTTTCTCACAATGTAGAGTTTGGAATTACAACACTATTTAAAAACGGAACATCAAATACTTTGGAATGGGCAAATGAAAAACTGTATGCAACTTATAATAATTATGGGTATACATTACCTAGTTTACCCTCAGTAGTTTCCGACACCAATACAAGTTATAATTCAGTACCTAGGATTATGAGAAGCACTTACGGTAATCATCAATGGATTGCAAGTTCAAACACTTATGATGTAGGCAGACTCTATGGATTTCATTTCAACCCTGCAAATATAGTGGCAAAAACAAATTCCGATAGACAACATATTATATCAGCAATGGCAGTAGGTAATTATTCTAATTACAATAGAACTAATCTTAACGGATTTTCTATATCTGACCAAGTGTTTGGATTTGACCTTAATTTTTTAAATAGAATAGGAACAATAGTATAATTATGGCAACAATAACTCAAGCACAAGTTCAAATATATATATATACAGGCACTTTTGGTTCTATACCAGCAACACCTCAATATACTTTAGTTAAAGATAAATTGTCATCTGAAACTATTATAGGCTTTGAAGTAGCTGAACTAATTAAAGATTACATAGATGTTACTTTTACAGGTGACTATGAAAATATTGAACAATCAGCATGGGTGCATTTTAAGATTACTAGGTCTTTTGATAATGATACAACAGATACACTTACTAGAGATGTTATTGCTTTTACAGGTTACGGGGAATTTGAAGACGGTATAAATCCAAAATTATCTAATGGATTTTTATTATCAAACACAAATATTTATATAAATAATAATGATATAGCATATTTACCATTTTATAAATCCAATGAAAAGGACAATGCTTTTAAAGTTGAATACCTAAAAGGTTCTAGCACAATACTTACAGAATTTGTTAGCGGTTCCGTTTTAGAATTGACATCGGACACTACCAATATAAAGGCAGATTCTACTGGATTTAAAGCTGATGCCACAAGAAAGAGGTCAAGCAATTCAAAAGAGTTTAAAAAACATTCCGAAGTACCAAATGAGGCAACTTCAGTAAAACTTACTTTAGCTGACGGAACTATAGATACAAGAACGATATATAGAATTGATGAATGTAAATATGACCCATGTAAAATAAGTTTTATAAATAAATTTGGTGTAATACAGGATTTATATTTCTTTAAAAGAAAAGACGATAGTTTTGAATCAGAAAGAGATGACTATCATAAATCAATATTATCTAGAAGTACATCTACAACCTATGACCTGTTTACTCATTCAAAGAAAACAATAGACATAAAAGCAACCAAAAAATTTATAGCCAATACTGGATATGTAACAGAAGACCACAATGAGGTAATAAAACAATTAATGGTTACGGAATATTGTTGGATTCATAAAGGTATTGATGGAGAACAAACCGTAGTTCCTGTAATGCCAACAAGCACTTCTTTTGTTGAGAAAAAAGAGGTTACCGATAAATTACTAAATTTTACAGTTGAGTTTGAATATGCTAATAATTTCATACAAAATATTAGATGATAAAAATTCAGCTACATATAGAACAAACACCCAACCTTAGAGACTACAAACAAGTTGATTTGTTTGATAATGAAAATATCTCACTTAAATCTACTATACAAGACATAAAGGATATAGGAAAAGTATTCGCTGACTTTTCTAGGACTTTTGAAATACCAGCTAACGACAATAATAATAAATTATTTAAGCATATCTACAATCCAGATGTAGATGGATTTAATCCGATACATAAAAGAGAAGCAAAAATATATTTAAATCATATGCCATTTAGAGATGGATATGTTTTTCTGCAGCAGATTAAAATGAAATTTAACAAGCCTACCAGCTATACATTAATATTTTATGGAGGTCTTGTTACCCTTAAAGACAGATTGGGAAATAAAACACTTAAAAGTTTATATACAGCAGATACAACTTTGACTCATGCCTATGATGCCGCTACTGTAAAAACAGGGTTTACATCTACAGGTCTTAGCAGCGGAACTATTATATACCCTCTTATAACTTCTCTAAAAAGATTATACTATGATTCAGGAGGTTCCAGTCCTAATTACGATGGAAATCTATATGGTGCAATTCTCCCTAGCACAAACAGGGGAGTTAGTTTTTTAGACTTAAAACCAGCTATAAAAGTTACTGATATAATAAGTAAAATACAAAGTAAGTTTAATGTTTCCTTTACAGGATTCTTTAGCACGACTCCAGTCTCAAACTTATATTTATGGTTATCTAGGAGTTCTGGAGAAATATTGAATTATAGTGATGACAATGAAGAAACAAAATCAGTACAAATAACTTCATTTGCCACTACAGATACTACTGACTCTAGGGTTACAATATCTGACAACGCTTTTAAATTTACTACTAGCGGAGGTAATAGACAAGGCTCTGCTCATGTGCATGATGTTTCTATAGCCAGCATAAGTCCAACTTCGGCAAACTTTACATTAAAAGCTATAGATANAATTACTGGAGACATAATTTCAGAAAAACAGATTCAAGGAGATTCCTCTACAACCCATAGGATAGGGTTTAACAACGGAACAAATATAGGGGGTTCTAAATTCAAGAGCTTCCTTAAAAGAGATTATGAAATAATTTATATTGTAGAAACAAGCGCTGGAGTATCTTTTACAGCTTCAGTTGAGCATACAATCAAACATGGCGGTTCAGGACAGGCGAATCAAACTAAAAGAATAAATTATATAGCCAATGGAGGTGCTTCGTTTACCACAATAGGTGTTCTTAGAATAGTAGACCATTTTCCAGATATGAAGATATTAGATTTCTTAACTGGACTGTTTAAACTATTTAATTTAACAGCATTTGTACAAGAACCTGTAGCATCAACACCAGTTATAGAAGTAAAAACTTTAGATTCATTTTATTCTTCAGCAACATCTAATATGTCTGGTGGCACGATTGATATAACGGAATTTGTGGATATCGAATCTCACTTAGTAGAACCAACCAAACCTTTTAACAGAGTTTCTTTTGAATATGAAGAAACTAAAGCCTTGTTAATGGAACAGCACTTTTCTAAATACTCTGAAGTTTTTGGAAATGAAATATTTGATGTTCAAGACACAGAAATAAGAGATGCTGACGGAAATGCTGTTGGAACTGAAGCTGATAAATATTCACCAATAGGAGTAGAATATAAAGTCAAAGTACCTTTCTCTCATTTAAAATATGAAAGAATTTATGACGAAGCAGATAATGTGGTAACAGAAATACAATGGGGATATGCCGCTGGCGGTACTTTTAAACATGAAGCACTTACAGTGCCTAAAGGTAATTATGATTCAGTAGATATGAAACCTTTGCTTTTTTATGGGATATTGCAAACGATAAGTGACATAAATAAGTCTATAAACTTAATGGATGGCTCTGGTGAATTTATAACAACATATTGGAGACCTTCAAATTCAAATGAAGAAGGTAGTGCTACAACTGCACCTTCGTTTAATTTAAATTTTGATAGTGAATTTGACGAATGGAATAGGAGAGATTTTAAGGATTTCGATGATACAAGCGGAGATTTTATAGATAAATCATTATTTGCTACATATTATGCGAATTATGTAAGGGGTGCTTTCCATGAGCAAAAAAGAATATTTAAGTTTAAATGTTATTTGCCTGCTAAGTTTTTAACTCAGTATAAATTAAATGACCAACTTAAAATACAAGACAGATTATATAGGATTAATTCTATTGAGACAAATTTAAATACAGGCGAATCTGAATTAGAGCTTTTAAATCTAATTCCTAATATGGATGCAATAACATGATAAAAAATATTTTAGATTTATTGATTTTACAAGACTGGTATGGAGTATCTGAAAATGTAGATATAGCAAAAGGTAAATACAGAGCTGTAAGACACATGAAAGATGTAATTAATCATGGCAAAAGAAGATGGTACACTTACGATAAATAGACAAGATAGTTATGAAAAAAATATTAGTTGAGTTTCAGTTAATTGATAAGAAGGCTTCGGTATCTAAGACAACCGCTTCTATGAGTAGTTTAGGTAAGGCTACTCAAAAAACAAACAAAGGTTTTAAAGATAACACAGCAAGTGCTGGACTTAACAACGCTATTTTGATGGAAACCAGTAGACTTGCATCTGATGCTAGTTATGGTTTTATTGGTATTGGTAACAACTTATCTCAGCTTATAAACTTATTCCAGATGTCCGCTAAATCAGCTGGCGGAATGATGGCATCACTTAAAAAGCTATTCACCTTCAACGCTTTTCTTATTGTTGGTCTACAATTATTGATTTCATTCCTTCCTAAGCTCATTAAGAGATTTAAATCTAGCTCTAAAGAAATAGAAGGCTTCTCTGGTGCATTTGACGATTTTGCAAAATCAGTAGGAAGTTCAGCAGGTAATTTTGAGATATATGTNAGAACCNTNCAAGATTCAAATAAAAGCGAAAAAGAAAANGGTGATGCAATAAAAATGCTCAACAAAGAGTTCCCAAATTATATAAAATCTTTAGATAATTCTGGATTAAGCCTTAATGATGTCAAAAATAACACCAATGCAGCAAAAATAGCAACGGATGACTTCAGAGATTCAATATTAGCTTTGGCAGTATCTCAAGCAGCACAAAAGAAAATACAAGACATACAAGCTGAAGTATTAGAGACACAATTAGCTAGACAACTTGCATTAAATAAATTAAATTTAACAGAGGAATCTTTACTGAAACAAAGAGCAATTACTATTGGTGAATTTACCACACCAGAAGAACTAGCGAGAGATAAATCCATAAGAAGGATGCAAGCTCAAACTAAAGAACATAATACCTTTTTAGACGAAAAAAACAAAGAGATTCAGGTTATATTAGAGTTTATAGATGTTCAAGTAAAAGGTCAAAAGAAAGTAGAAGACGGAGACAAAAGAACCAAGCAAAAATTAGCGATGGCTCACAGGAGACTAACTGGTACTACTGTGGAAGAAGAGAAAAGAAAAAATAAGATAATTCAAGAGGGTATAGAGGAGGCTTTTGGAACTACATTCAAACAACAACAAGACCATGCTAAAAAGGAATTTGATTTATTTGGTAAAAAATTTAAAGCTGAAAGAGCTCTAGAGGAACAAAAACAGAAAGACCATCAAGAGAGCATAGCCAGACGACATTCAGATGAAATGAGGCTTTTTGATGCCACTTCTGAATTACTTTATCAGTCCTCTAAATTAGCTGGTGAACATACCCAAGCAGGTAAACTTTTAGCAGTCGCTTCGGCTACCATAGATACTTATGCAGCGGCAAACAACGCTTTAAAGACAATGAAACCTCCATTAAGTTTTATAACCGCAGCCGCTACTATAGCAACTGGTCTTGTAAATGTAAAAAAGATTTTAAGCGTTAAGGTTCCAGGTGGAGCAGGTGGAGGAGTAGGAGCAGGGACAGGCGGAGACACCGTAGCTCCTGACTTTAATGTAGTAGGACAATCGCAAACATCTCAATTAGCAAGAGTGATAGGCGAGGATAGGTCAACACCACTAAAAGCTTTTGTGGTAGGCAAAGATATACGAACTCAAGATGAATTAGATAGAAATATAACACAAACTGCAGGATTATGAAAATTATAGAATTACTTATTGATGAAGAAGCAATGCTTTCTGGAATAGAGGCTATATCAATCGTAGACAAACCAGCTATAGAAGAAAACTTTATAGCTTTAAAAAAGCAACCAAAAGTTCAGTTGGCTGAAGTAGACAAAGAGAAAAAGATACTGATGGGAGCTGCACTTGTTCCAGACAGAAATATCTATAGAAAAGAAGGTGAAAACGAATATTTCATCTATTTCTCAAAAGATACTGTAAGAAAAGCAAGTGAACTCTTTTTAATGAGAGGCAATCAAAATAAATCTACTCTTGAACATCAAGCTGATTTGCATGGATTATCAGTTGTAGAGAGTTGGATTATTGAGGATGAAACTCACGATAAGACCAGGAAGTATGGGTTAGATATGCCAGTAGGTACTTGGATGGTTTCTATGAAAGTAAATAACAATGAAGTTTGGGAAAAATATATAAAAACAGGGTTAGTAAAAGGATTCTCTATTGAAGGGTATTTTACTGATAAAATAAATATGTCAGAAATAAAACAAGAAATGAATGAATCTATTGCTCACGAAATTCTATTAGAAATTCAAGATTATATTACATCTAAAAAATATAAACTAGCTACTTACAATGATTATCCAGATGCGGTTATAAATAATGCTAAAAAGGTGCTTTCTTTTGTAGATAAAAATGGGTGGGGTTCTTGCGGAACACCTGTAGGTAAACGTAGAGCTTCTATGTTAGCATCTAAATCTAATTTATCGGTATCTACAATTAAGAGGATGAGAAGTTTTCTACTTAGACACGCTGTAGATTTAGAAACATCTAAATCATATACAGATGGGTGTGGTAAACTTATGTATGATGCCTGGGGTGGTAAAGCCGCTCTTAGATGGAGTACATCTAAACTAAAAGAGCTAGGTGAACTTAAATTAGAATCTATGGTGGTTAGCGATGAATATGCTATCATAGATGATAGGTTGGCATACTCATCTAAAGAGTCTGCTATAGATAAATCTAAAGACTTAGGTTGTGAGGGATTCCATGTCCATGAGTTTGAAGGTAAAGAATGGTTTATGCCATGTGAGAAACACAAGCTTGCAAAAGTTGGCAAAAGAGGTGCAATAATTGCTAGTCCAAAAGCTCCTAAATCCGATACTCCAAATAAAAATCCAAAAGGAGTAGGAACTGCTAGAGGTCGAGCTGCAAGTAAAAATGGTTATAAGTTATTGCCAGCACCTACAGTTTCAGCTCAAAATACTAAAGCCTTACAAAAGAAGGTAACTGATTTTAATGAAAGGTATAAGAAGAAACTTGGTTACGGAGCCTCTATAGGTAATTTAACAGCTGTATTTCAAAGAGGTCTTGGTGCTTACAACACATCACATTCTCCAAAAGTAAAATCAGCTTCGCAATGGGCATTTGCTAGAGTTAATGCTTTTTTATACTTGATTAAAAATGGCAGACCTCAAAATAAGAAATATATTACGGATTATGACCTACTGCCTAAAAAACATCCTAAATCAACAAAAAGGTAATGAAAAAGATAATAAGCAGACTTAAATTTATTAGGAAAAAGTTTACATATAGCAGGACATCACCTGGTAATGATAGAAGGGGTTGTATTTGTCCAGATGGTAGAACATATCATAGAGACTGTTGTGACGGAAGTTTACAGGCTCAAGGGATTGGAAAAATCTAACAAAACATTATGTATTAGTTTATTAGTTGAAAAAAATATTTTAAATGGAAAATTCTACAACAATTCTAAATGAGATATTACAGAAATTGAGTTTAATCACAAAAGAAGATGAAAAAGCTCAAGGCATCGCAGATGATGAAAATGTAATTTCTGAAAAAGTTGAGGCATCTAAAGAGGAGCCTACAACTGAACTTGAAGATGACAAAGAGGATGATTCGGATGCAGCTGCTACAGAACCAGTTGAAGCTGAAGAAGAACCTGATGTCAAGACTTATGTAACAATGGATGCTTTTACTGAAGTAACTTCTATCTTAAAAGCGGAAATTGACGCAATTAAGAAAAAGATGATGGCTGAAGTAGAAAATTACAAAAGCCAAAAAGACGAGCTTTCTAAAGAAGTAGAGAAGCTTTCAGCAGAGCCAGCAGCAGAACCTATTAAACATAGTCCTGAATCTGATGGTAAAAAAATTGAAATGAATTTTAAAAATCCTAACAGACCATTAACTACAATGGACAGGGTTTTACAAAGAATGGGTAAATAATTATTTAAATAACTTAAAATGGCAACAACAACTTCAATAACAACAACCTACGCTGGTGAATTTGCTGGAAAATATATTTCAGCTGCTTTATTAGCTGGTGAAACTTTGGCAAATGAGCTTATTACTATTAAGCCAAACGTAAAACACAAAGAAGTACTTAAGAAAGTAGCTACTGATGACATTGTAAAAAATGCAACTTGTGACTACACAGATACAAGTACAATTACTTTAACAGAGAGAATCCTACAACCAGAGGAGTTTCAAGTCAATCTTACTGTATGTAAAAAAGACTTTGTATCTGATTGGGAAGCAATTTCAATGGGATATTCAGCTTATTCTAACCTACCAGAAAACTTTACTGATTTCGTATTAGCTCATGTAGCTGATAAAGTAGCTCAGAGAATGGAAACTAATATCTGGAATGGTACTAACGGAACAGCTGGACAATTCGATGGATTCAAAACAACTTTAGCTGCTGATTCAGACGTAGTAGATGTAATAGCAACTGATGTTACTTCTTCTAACGTAATTGCTCAAATGGGAGCTGTAGCTGATGCTATTCCTTCAACTATCTACGGTAAAGAAGATTTATACATTTATGTAGCTTCAAACGTATATAGAGCGTATGTGAGAGCTTTAGGAGGATTTTCAAGTAACATTGGAGCGGCTGGTACTGACAACAAAGGTACTCAATGGTTCAATGGTGGAAATTTAACATTTGATGGAATTAACATCGCTCTAGCTAAAGGTCTTGATACAAATATCATGGTGGCAGCACAAAAATCAAACTTGTACTTTGGTACTGGATTACTTTCTGACCACAATGAAGTAAAAGTTCTTGACATGGCTGAACTTGATGGTTCGCAAAACGTGAGAATCGTGATGAGATTTACTGCTGGTATTCAGCACGGAATCGGAAGTGAAGTTGTATTATATACATAATATAACAGATTAAAATAAAGGGTAGGTAAGCTCAAAGCCTGCCTGCCCTTTTTTTGTTTAACGTAAAAAATATAAATTATGTCATGTGCTTTAACAGGTGGTAGAAACAAACCGTGTAAGGATGCAGTTGGTGGTATTAAGAAAATATATTTTGTAGATTTCGGAGGGTTGAATGATATAACCACTTCGAATGATGAGGTTACAGATGCTAACGGTACCTTCAACTATCATAGGTACGATGTAAAAGGTAATTCATCACTTGAAACTACAATTAATACTTCCTTAGAAAATGGGACAACTTTTTTCGAGCAGAGTTTGACGGTTTCTTTACATAAACTCACCAAAGAAGATAATAAAGAACTTAAATTAATGGCTTTTGGTAGACCTCATGTAGTCATACAAACTTTTGACGATAAATTCTTATTAGTAGGTATGCAACATGGAGCAGAAGTTACTGGAGGAACTATGGTTACAGGAACAGCTATGGGGGATATGCAGGGGTACACTTTGGAATTTACAGCGAATGAGACTACTCCGCCCAATTTCATAAATGGTGGACAAGATAATAATCCATTTGCTGGCTTAGGTTCTGCAACCGAAACTCAGTCAACACTTAGGACTCCATAATAATGGACTACCTTTCAGCAAAATTGGGGAGAGACCTCCCCTTTTTTGTTTGATAACAATTTATTACTTTTGAGTTTATTAGGTATGGAGATATTAACTACATCTACGAGTAATCAGTCTTTTAAAATTATACCCAGAGTAGATGCTGGCTCCCCTACCTTTTCTTTATACGATAAATCTAAGAGAAAAACATCTACTGTTTCAGTCACTTCAAGTATATCTGGAGGTTATATGACTCTAACTGGTAGTTTTTCACTTAAAGAAGGAAATCAGTACGGTTTTACAGTCAAAGACGGTTCAACAATAATATACAGAGGAATTATATTTTGTACTGACCAAACTAATTTAGATAGGTATACTGTAAATTCAGGAGAATATACTCACGAAACAAGTCACGATAACGAATTTGTAGTTATATAATGGCTAGAAACACCATAGAAATGGCAAGAAAAAGAAATTTAAACGTGAATACTAAAAAGACAGAGCAGTCTATTCATGTTATCAATTTAAGTACATATACTAAACCAGAGGTATATGAATCTAAAAAAAATGATTGGGTTGAATATGGTGATGACAATAATTATTTTCAGTATTTAATTGATAGATATAATGGCTCACCAACAAATAATGCAGCTATAAACGGAATAGCTGAAATGATTTATGGTAGAGGACTTGAAGCTGTAGGTGAAAAAGAAGACTCTTTAGATTATCAAGACATGAAATCTTTATTTAATAAAGACTGCATGAAAAAGGTATGTTATGATTATAAAATGATGGGTCAGGCTGCTGTTCAAATCATATATTCTAAAGATAAATCTAAAATAGTTCAGGTTGAACATTTGCCAATAGAAACTATAAGAGCTGAGAAGGTTTCTGATAATGGGGAAATAAAAGCTTATTATTATTCATCTGATTGGCAAGAAATAGGAGCAAAGAAAAAGCCTAAAAGAATACCAGCTTTTGGTACATCTAATTCAGGAATAGAGATATTATATATAAGACCTTACAGAGCTGGATTTTATTATTATTCTCCTGTAGATTACCAGGGAGGTTTACAGTATTGTGAACTTGAAGAAGAAATAGCAAACTATCATATTAATAATATACAAAATGGCTTATCACCATCTATGCTTATTAACTTCAATAACGGAGTTCCTGATAAAGAACAAAGGGATGAAATAGAAAGAAACATATACAATAAGTTTAGCGGTTCTTCAAATGCAGGTAAATTTATTCTAGCATTTAACGATAGTAAAGAATTATCAGCTACAGTAGAACCAGTAGAAATATCTGATGCTCACCAGCAATATCAATTCCTGTCAGATGAATCTATGAAAAAAGTTATGGTATCTCATAGAATTATATCTCCTATGCTTGTAGGTATCAAAGACCAAACTGGTTTAGGTAATAATGCAGAGGAATTACAAACCGCTTCCATACTTATGGATAATACGGTTATAAGACCAATGCAAGTAACTATCTTAGATGAGCTTCAAAAGATATTAGAATATAATAATATAGATTTAGACTTGTACTTTAGGACTTTACAGCCTCTTGAATTTACTGATTTAACAAACGCTACTACAGATAGTGAAATAGAAAAAGAAACAGGTATTAAGCCTGGAGAACAAGAAATTGAAAACGATAAAAAAGAAGACTAATGCCAACTGCTTTATTCATAAAAAGAGAAGACTTAGTAAAAAATACTGCAATTAGCGGTAATGTAGATACTGATAAGTTTATACACTATATAAAAATAGCTCAAGAGATTCACGTAAGAAATTACATCGGAACTGATTTATATAATAAAATAAGTTCAGATATATTAGCTTCTAGTTTATCAGGTACTTATTTAAGTTTAGTCAATGACTACATACAGCCTATGTTAATTCACTTTGCCATGTCAGAATACTTATTATTTGCTTCTTACACAATAGCAAATGGAGGTGTTTTAAAACAATCAAATGACAATGCTGAAATAGCATCAAAAAGTGAAATAGATAGTTTAATTGCAAAAGAAAGAGATTATGCAGAGTATTATACTAATAGATTCATTGAGTATATGAGTTTTAATGCTCCAAATAGTTTCCCAGAGTATTATACAAATAACAACGAGGATGTATATCCTGATAAAGAAGTATTATTTAATGGATGGGTGTTTTAACGATGTATTACAAGAAAAAGACATACAAAAAGAAAAAAAAAGGTACAAACAAAAGGAAAAAAACGAAATAAGACTTAAAAGTTTCTTAAATAAAGACACTAAATGAATTTTGGTTTTATATATAGATTTTCCTATTGGGGTAGTCCAAACGAAGATAATACAAGTGGATGGGGAATAATATATCCCATATTAGCTGGCGGAAGTTTACTACTAGCTAGTATAACTAAAATTTTAGTAGACACAGGATTATATAAAGCAGATGCAACAAAAATATAAAATATGGCACAACAAACAATAGGAGTAGGTTCGGTAGCAGATGATAATACTGGAGATACTATAAGAGATGCTTTTGTAAAAGTCAACGCAAACTTTACAGAGCTTTATACAGATGATGCTGGTGATGTTAATTCAGTAACCGCTGGAACTGGTTTAACAGGTACCGCTACCACAGGAGCTTTAACTATAAACGCTATAGGCGGTGATGGTATAACAGCAAATGCAGATGAACTAGAAGTATCAGTAGATGGCTCAACTATAGAATTATCTGCCACAAATGGTTCTGGAGCAGTAAGAATTAAAGATGCAGGGGTAACACTAGCAAAAATACAAAACGTTGCAGCTAATAGCCTTCTAGTTCGTAATGCCAATAGTTCTGGAGTAATGACAGAGAAAGCATTAACAGATACCCAAATATTAATAGGAGATGGTACAGGAATGACTGCTGCCGCATTAAGCGGTGATGTTACAATGGCAAATACTGGAGCTGTTACAATAGCGAATGATGCAGTAGAACACGCTATGCTTGAACCAAGATATACTGCAAAAGCAACAAGTACAGGTACAGGTAGCCAAAATTTAGATGCTTCTACTGCTACTACTTTCCTTCTTACAGGTAATGTAGCAACAGCTACCCTTACAATACAAAACATGAAACTTGGTCAGGTTATTGACATTGTACTTTCTGGAACTCTAAGTAGTGCAGTAATTACACTTGCAACAAATTTTACAAGTACAACCATAAACAAAGTAGGAAGTACAGACTTAGACCAATCTGCTACTAATGTTATCCAAGCTGTATGTATTGATGATACAGATTCAGCAGCTATTGTAAACTATTCTATTAACACCTTTGCAGCAGATACAACACCTTAATTATGAAAGCAAGACAGACAGACGGAAATATAGTAACATATCCTCAACTACCATCTACTTGGAATGGCAAGAAAGGACATTATATAAACTTTAGAAATGTAGATAAAAAGACATTAGAATCAGAAGGGTTTTATGATGTAGTTCAGCCTTCTTATAATCCACAAACACAAAACATTGGTGGTATAGAGTGGGATAGTAAAAAGAAAGTATTTACTCGCAAAATAACTGACATTGATTTCTCTGCAACCTATGAAGTAACAGAAGAAAAAGATGGTAAAATAGTTAAGACAGGGGAGATAAAAAACACTTACGATGTTGATACTAAAAAAACACAACTTATAGAAATCTTAAAAGGTCAAGCTAATAAACTTTTATCAAGTACAGATTGGCAAGTTGTAAGAAAGGCAGAAAGAGATATTGCTATTGATGACGATGTAAAAACTAAAAGAGCTGAAATAATAGCTGAATATGATAAAAAGAAAAAAGAGGTAAATGCTAAAAAGAAATACGAGAATCTTTTAAGTTATAATACTACTTTTTTCCCTGTAAAACTTGATTAATGGCTTTAGGCAAAAGACTAATACAAACAGGAGGGGCAGCAGCTTGTCTTACTGAAACAACTGATATATTTGGTGGCTCAACAGGCAAGGCATTATACTCAATGGATTATGATGCAAGTGATACTTCAGGGGTATATGATGGTACACCTTCAAACGTTGACTTTGGAGTAGGTGGTCAAATAAATACAGGTGCAAGATTTAATGGGAGTAGTAGTAAAATAACTGTCCCAGCAATACTTTCTTCTTCTTACACAGGTTCAGTTAGCTTTAGCGTTTGGTTTAATATGTCAAATGCAGCGTCTAATATATATACAATTATTAACAGTGATGATACATCACCTGTTTCGGGCAAAGTTATTCTGCTAGCAGTATATGGTGGTGTTTTAGAATTAACAGGTTATAATTTTGCGACATTCACTAAATATGGCACTACTAATGTATCTGATGGAAATTGGCATAATGTAATTGTAGTTTTAGACAATCCAGCTGGAACATTTAACGTTTATTTAGATGGAAATTTAACAGCAGAAATAACCCATACTAATACCGCTGGAACTGATTTAACATTAGATAAAGTTTTTGCAGAAGATTGGAATATTGGCTCACAGGGAAGTATAAGATATTTTGATGGCTCAATAGACCAAGTAAGAATATTTGCTTCTACTTTAAGTCCTGCAAATATTACAAGTCTTTACAATGAACAAGCGTGTGTACATACATCTACAACTGATAACAATGATTTCCCTGTTACAAATGCTGCTTATTTCAAATTAGACAATTCAGCAGAGGATAGTAAAGGAACAAATAACGGAACGGAATCAAATATTGAATATCGTTTTGGTCGTTATGGTCAAGCTGCTGTGTTTAATGGGAGTAATAGTATTATTTCAATACCACAACCGACATTGAGTGGAGGGTTTAGTTTGTCTGCTTGGTTTAAGACTACATCATCTGGTTTCCAATCTATAATTACTATGGGAGGAACAAATGGAGTTGCTGCAGCAGGACTTAATCTATTTACAAATAGTGGAAATGTAATTACTAGTTTTGGTAGTGGAAGTGCGGAAGGTTATACTACAAATCCTTCGACAGCAGTAAATACAGGAAATTGGTTTCACGCTGTTATTACTACCGCTGGGTTATCAAGTGGAAATACTGTAAATTTATATTTAAATGGTGTCCTTGTTGGAACAGGGACTGTACCCTCTGGCGGAATTAACACAACCTCATATACCTCGGGATTTAGCATTGGTGGTAGAAATATGGGCGGTTCACTTTCAACTTATTTTAATGGTTATATAGACCAAGTAAGAATATTTGCTTCTACTTTAAGTGCTGCAAATGTTTTAAAACTTGCCGAAGAAAAGCCTGAAACAGATACAAGTAATTTTAAAACTGTATTGTGGGAAGGTACTAGTGCTAATCAATTTGTTTCTAATGTAGGTATGGACTTAGAAACTAATGGTGGTATGGTTTGGCTAAAAAATAGAGATGTAGCGTACGACCATATGCTGTTAGATAGTGTAAGGGGGTTATTCCATCTTTATCCAAATTTAACAAATACACCTGATGCTGCTGGTGGTATATATTTTAGAAGTTTTGAAAATAATGGTTTTTTTGTTGGGAGTAGCCCATACGTTAATGCAAGTAATAATTCTTATGTTGGCTGGGTTTGGAAAGGTGGCGGTGCGGCAGTTCAAAATAATGATGGAAGTATTACAAGTTCTGTAAGTGCAAATACTGCTGCTGGATTTAGTATTTCAAAAGGTACAGCACCATCAAGTAGTGGTACTTTTACAGTTGGTCACGGATTATCTTCTACACCTGAACTTGTAATTTACAAAACAACTGATGAAGTTGGGAGTTGGATAAC
>JGI24003J15210_10000402_pt1 | contig 18537 bp, 25 predicted proteins | sample LinPmetageLP28_FD_15210 | JGI IMG/M metagenome (IMG submission 15210)
CAGAGATAATTAAAACTACAATGTACGACAAGAATGTACATATATACATTCTTTTTTATATAAAATAAAAGTATTTTATATTTTCCTATAAATAAATTAATAAGGTAAACAAAAAATGAAACAACCTACAAAACATACACGCTGGTTTCACATAGACCCTCAGACTGGCAAAAAAATCATACGCAAGTTTGACGTAGACGCCACGCCACCCTCCCCTTGGCAACGTGGGACTGGACCACATTCTCCAGAAGCCAAAGCCAAATTACAAGCACATGTTGCTAAAACCTTTACTGGTAAGCCCAAATCTGCTGAACAGAAGCAAAAGATGTCTGATTCAGCCAAAGGTAAGAAGTTTACTAAAGAACATAGAGCATCCATGAGAAAACGATGGGCGAGAGAAAGATCAGAGAAATTAGCAAGAACGCAAGAGGCTTTTAGATTAGCCGCCCAATTTGGTAAAGAACTTAATGAACAGTCCAATTAATAACACCACAGTGCCAAACGATTCAGAGATCGTGCTTACTGTGGACGATGATGCGAGAGATCATGCCACAATTATATACAAATTGTTTAAGGGTAATGGCATTAGTCAGCACAAAGGCTGGCGCTCCACATCCTATAAGTGTAATTACTGTTCGGCTAAGAAGTCAACTTTGGATGCCTTTGCTAGACATTTAAGAGTGTGTAAAGGATTAGTCGACTGATGACATCAACAACCAATTTAAATCGCTTAGAAACGATTACAGACAGTCTGAGGGCTATTGTGTGACTAAGCCAACCATCCATACATTCATAGTAGAAGGAGATATAGTAATGCCAGTAAGAAAGTTAACAGTAAATGGAGAAACGTTTTATCAGTGGGGAACTTCTGGTAAGATGTATAAGAAGAGGGAAGATGCAGAGAAACAAGGGTATGCCATAGAACAGCAAGGATACAAGCCCAAAAAAAAGGGCAAGTAGCAAGATGGTATTTAAACATGCTACCCACCCTTGAGGAGGTATCGTAAGTAGAGATTGATGTTAGAGCAATCACTCCTGTCTCTACATTTAAAGAGACTGTCTCTGTTTCAGTGGGACCTCACTATCTACTTAAGATACAACTATTATAACAGGATGTGGTGGCAATGTCAAGCCTTTTTAAAAAAAAGTTTGGGTCTATATCAATCTCAGAAAATGGGCTTGTGCTTACAGCGAGTTTAAAATTTTGGTCACTTTTGACCAGTATATTGTAGTTAACAACTTAATAAGGAGAAAGAATGAAAAAGAAAGAAGAAACCGTAAAACGCTATATGATGCATACTGCACCAGATGGCATAACATGGGTAACGATTCAGCCCTTGCTTGTACAAACGATGCAACACCTTGATGAAGCCAAGCAATTAGATGTAAGTGAACTAAACGATGATGAACGTAGAGGCGTAGATTTTACTATACTATCGATGACAGCCGTAGTTAACTTTCTCAGATCGTTGTTAGCAGAACATGAGTTAGAGACTGATCTTGCAAACGAAAGAGCAAAAGTAAGTGAGGCTAAAGAAGATGAGTAAACAAGCACAAAAGAAATTGCAGGGTATTACTGACAGACCCTGGCGTAACCAAGAAGTTCACAAGATAATGAATCGCATGGTAACAGAGTTGTCTTTGTATATGCATCCGATAGAGTTAGATAAGTGTATGGACTTTATGTGGACATTAGAGTCTGGAGAGTTTGACACTAACATGAGTGTGTCAGATTGTGAGTGGCAGTTAAAGATCATTTTAGGCAGTGAACGTTTTGAAATGATTAGAGATAAGTGGAAACAAGATAATACTAAACTAATGACAGTTTATGGTAAACTTAAATATAAGTGTAAGAAAGATGGTAAAGTCTATGATGGACTTGACCCAGAAGATAAGGAGACTGACTATGAAAAAATCTACGTATAAGCCAAAGCCTAAGCCTAGACCGAGACCAAGATAATGCCTGTACCACCAGACTATGTGCGTAAAGCCGCACAACGTGCTTTAGATGTAAGAGAAACACTTGCGCCTAGTAATCGTGCTGGGACGAGTGTTGGACTTGCTAGAGCAAGAGACTTAGCAAGAGGTGCTAATGTAAGCAGACAAACGATTAACAGAATGATTAGTTATTTGAGTCGTACTGAGAAAGTTTACAAAGAAGCAAAAGCAAAGGGTAGAACAATCCAAGATAGTAAGCAAATACTTGCAACATATCTTTGGGGAGGGCCTAGAGCATTAGCATGGGCTAAAAGTCAAAAGAATGAAGATTGATTTAAGTTCGTGGTCTGATCATCAGATATGTGAGTTTCATAATCACGTACTAAAACAAGGAACAAACTATACAGAAGATGACGGTTACAATTATCATTTAGATCAGAACGATGCAATTGTAATGTTAGCAAAACAAACATTAATTGACAGGGGTACTTGTAGTACACTTGTTTTAAAATACAGAGGTAAATTATGAATTACAAAGAAACTCAATATACATTAGACAAACTTATTTCTAGTATGTGTTGTGCCTCATGTCATCATCATATAGAAATTGCAATGCAACGATTGAGTGATGTAACAGAATTAAATCAATTTAGAGTAGACTTGTTAACAGCAACAAACAAACCAAAATTAAAAAAGACAATCGAAGATTTGTTTTTAAAACATACTCTAAGAAAGGAGAAGCACGATGCCAAAGAAACCAGTTAAAGGTGGTGCCATGAAAGGCGCTGGTAGACCTAAAGGCTCTACAAACAAAGTTACGTCTGAGAGAATACTTAGACAGATATCTTTACAGATGGGTAAACCTTTTGAACAATTGTTAGCAGAAGGTTATCATGCTAGTATCATTGCGTGTGATACTACTGCACGTATACAATACGAAAAACTTATATTAAGTAAAGTCATTGCAGACAAGCATGAGTTAGATGTACATTCAATGGGACAATCACTTGTGAATAACTTTAAGTTTAATCAGCAAGAGTTACCAGAATGGCAAGAACCTAATCTAAAGATTATAGATGCCAGCAAATAATATAGATATAACTCTCTATGGAGAGCAACAGACTATTATGTCTGATTGGCTTGAAACAGATAAGAGTTGTATTGACATTGTGCCTGTAGGATCGGGTAAGACATTCTTAGCCGCAGTTGCTTTGCCTTTGTTTGCAACAGATGAAAAGTATCATAAAGGTAAAGACATTATCTATTCTGCACCTACTGGTTCTATGATCAAGTCTTTGATCTGGGAGCCACTCAAACAATCATGCATGGATCACTTTGGTCTAAGAGATGGTAAAGAGATCAACAACAGTGAACTAACAATTAAGTTCCCTAACGGTGTTTTTATAAGATGTAAGTCTGCTGAGATGAAAGAGAATCTAAGAGGACTTAACGTAGGTGTATGGGTAGCAGACGAAGCCGCACTTTACTCACAAGATACTTTACAAGAGATAACAAACAGATTAAGACCTAGAGTAGGATCAGCAGACACTACTGGTAGATTGATTGTGATATCTACGCCTAACGGTAATGGTCCCTTATACGATCTATTCAATATGGCAAAAGACAATCCAGATAGATATGTTGTTCGTCACATGAACTACTTAGAAATGCGTAGTGGTAACTTAGAGTTTATCGAAGAACAAAAGAAGATGATCAGTCCACTTAAGTTTGAGCAAGACTATATGTGTTCGTGGGAGTCAGTACAAGATCAGTTCTTCTATACGTTTAACAGAGCAAAGCATTGCAGAGATATCTTTGACAATCTAGGTGACATCTATACATTCCATGACTTTAACAAAAGAGTTATGTGTGCAACTGTAGCACAAGTTAACAAGCCAGGCGATATGAAAGGTACGATAGAGATACTTAAGTCGTATGCAATTAAGAACTGTTCTACAGAAGAACTAGCAAAACAAATTAGAGAAGACTATCCTAGACGTAGAATTTATTCTATTATCGATATGTCTGGTGCACAAACAAACAGAGATACTACATCGACATTCGGTGTAACAGATAGAACTATCTTAGAAAAGTATGGCTTTACAATTATCAATAGTAAACGTAGCAACCCTTTGATATCAGATACAGACAATAGTAGTAACGCATTTATAAACAGAGGTGGACTTGTCATTAGTCCATATGATGTACAATCTATAGAAGCATTACAGAGTTATCACTTTGAAGATGGCACACGTAAGAAGTTAGTAAAATACACTGATGCAAAATATTCGCATATTGATGGCTTAGGCGATTCTATTCGTTATGGCATACATCATCTATTTCCTATACAACATGATTCATGGGGTGGTGCAGAATATCAAGGTATGGATGAACGCATAAGCAGAGCAATGGAGCCAGGCATAGAACACAAACCATATAGTCCGTTATATGAAGGTGGACCTACATGGGAAGAGATTATGGGTAAACGAGACGAGGATATCGATCATGTTATTTGGTAGTATATTATATTTTTATAATAAAAGTTTAACTATAAATACATTATGAGTGAATTTGATACACTAGCAAATGACTATGACAGTCTGCCAGACTTAGAAGCAAGAATGGTAAGATATAGCAAAATCATGTATGATTTGTCGTTGCCAGGTCAAGTTCGCAAACACGAACACACATACACACACTATAAAAAACAAGTCATAGGTCTTGTATATGAATATACAAGAATTAAAGGCACGAATAAATTAACAGAAAAACTAGACACGATGATTAAGAAAGTAGACAAATTACGTGAGATAGAATACAAACGAGAGGAATAGAAATGGCAAATACAGTAAGAACACCAATAGATGAACGTTTATATCGTAAGTGTAAACACAACGAAGTAACAGATTGTTGGGAATGGCAAGGTGGCATAAACAACAGTGGCCCTGGTTATGGTATGATTAGAGATACTGATCACAATGGTATGAGAACAACACATAGAGTATCTTATGAAATACATCATGGCGAAATACCTAAAGGCAAATTAGTATTGCATAAATGCGATAATACTTTATGTGTCAACCCAGATCATTTGTTTCTTGGCACACACTTAGATAACACGTTAGACATGATTCAGAAAGGTCGACACAATCACTACGGTGTTAAATCAAAAATTAAATGTAATCATTGCGATATGGTAGCACAAAAAGGTTTGATTAATCGTTGGCACAACGATAACTGCAAACATAAAAAGATATAATATATTATAAATACATTGTTACTACTAAATAACATCATTACATTCTAGGAAAATAATCTATGAAGTCTAAAGATTTACTCAGACAAAGTCCTCTTTACGCCGCAATGTTACCTCAAATGCTGAGTTATCAAGTGGCATATCTTGGTGGACTACAATTTAAAAGACATGTACGCAAAAAGCGTCCATCAGAAGATTCAAATCTATACTTAGACTTAATCGAAAACACAGTTGCACAACCTATTTGTCGTTATATCGTTGATACGATTAATGACGTAGTGTTTGAGCCAGGCATCAAACGTGATCTTAAATTTGCTACGCCACAAGGTACAGCAATCAATCCAGACAACATAGAATGGTCACAACTTATGTTACTAGATGCTGATCTACAAAACAGATCAATGAACGCATTCATGGAGAACGTAGGCGATCTAACTTCTATCTATGGACAGTGTTGGGTCTTTGTAGACATGCCACAAGAAAACGAAGGCAACTTAGGCAGACCATATGTTGTTGCAATCAATCCTATATCAGTATGGGACTGGGAATATGACATCTATGGCGGAAAACCTTGTCTTAAATATGTTAAAGTATTAGAGAACGAAGACGATGAGTGTTACTACTTAAAGTGTTATCACTTAGGTGGAGATGATTATCCATCATATTGGATTAGTTACAAAGTTAAAAAAACAGCACAAGAAGACGAAGAAGCAGAAATCATAGGTGAAGGCACATACCCAGAAGGTATGGGCATACCAGGATTCATGGCATATGCTAAAATGGATCCTAGATCAATAGATTACGGTATCTCAGATATCGACTCAGCCTCAGATGCAATGAGAGAATACTACAAGTTAGAATGCGATGCATACACATCAATTCAGTTTGCTAAAACATTAATTAGAGCAGACAAAGGCGTATCAGTTCCAGCACAAGCAGGTTCAATTGTCAGAGCAATGCAGGGTCAGTTAGAGACTATCCCTGTAGACACAGGCGATGTTACTAAGACAATGGAAAAACAAAAAGAAGTTTTAGATCAAATAGAAAACTTGACAGGCTTAGGTGGACTAAGAATGTCTCGTCATAATGTGCAATCAGGTATTGCAATCATAGAAGAACGCAAACAATTACATAGAGTTGCTAAAGCAAAAGCAAGACTTATGGAAGTTACAGAAGAACAAATCTTTACATACGCCGCACGTTTTATGAACATGCGTTGGGCTGGCGAAGTTCTCTATGCAACTGATTATGATGCACATGACACAAATTATAGAATTGCTGTTTATAAAGAAGCAAAAGCATTAGTACCAGATAACGCAATGGTCAATGATATGATAACAAAAGACATCATTGCTATTTTAGCACCTGATGAATCTATTGCTCAATATGAACAAGCATTTATTGACACAGTTGAAGATCCTGCTATGAGGCAGTTGATGACTGATGACAATGAAAGAGTTTTAAGCCGTGATTTACAATCACAAATCCCTACTTATAATGATGATTATGAAGGGGAAAGTGATGGTGATGAAAGTTTAGAAGCATATGATGGTAGTGGCCCTGGGAGACCAGTAGCAATACAAAACACTGGACCTTCATATGAAACGCAACAAGCAGTTGCAGTACAACTTAGCGGACTGAATACAGGACGTTAAATACAATAACAATCGAATCGTTTATTACGTAAAATAGGAGAATTTAATGATTGATGAAAATATCGGTGGCAACGAACAAGCCCTGCAAGAAGATGCAGTAGTGAACAGTGACAATAATGTTAATGCTCAACAATCTTCAAGTGAAAGTACAGTTAATCCTAGTGCTATTCGTAAATCGCAAACTCAAGGTATTTTAAATGCATTGAGTAAAGCATCAGGGCAGAACTTAAGTTCAGTCGAAGATGCAGTGCAATTTATAGCACAAAGTAAAACAGTACAGACACAAGTCGGTGGCAACGTACAGCCAGTGGAGCAACGTCAACCCGAGCAACAGACTCGTTCTGTTTCTAACAATGACTTGCAAGAACAGTTTCAAAAATTACAGTCAGAGTTATCTTCTAAAGAAGTAGCACTGAAAGGTAAAGAACTTGAATCTGATATCATGCAATCAATGGGTGATCGTTTTGATTCTGATCTTACAGAATATGCTATGCAGAAAGTTAAGTCTAACATTCAATGGAATGAAGATAAAACTTACAGCATTGTAAACGCTAAAGGGCAAGAACGATACGGATCAGACGGCGAACCACTTACGTTAAAAGATTTAGTAGAAGAAGTAGCACAAGGTAACCCAAAGTTACTTAAGCAAAATTCTAATACTCAATCTGGTTCTGGATTAAGACCAGGACAGAGTAAATTTGCAGGTAGCAATTTAGATGCTATACCAGATTATACGAAAGATCCAGCCGCTTTTAAGCAATGGAAAACACGTAATGGTCTAGGTAGAGGTGTCGGTATTAAAGGTCTACAAGTAAGTGTCTCTGATTCTAGTCCTAAACGGAACTAATTTGTTTAAGCCAATATAATATTTTTAAAGGAGATTAATCATGGCATACGTATTAGGCGGAGTTAATAATGAAGCAGATGGCTTCACATTCGCAATAGCAAACTTTGCATTGGAAGCAATGCATGAGTCACAAGGTCTTGTAGACTATACAAGAGTAGTGACTCCAAATCAAGGTGACACGTACTTAGTTCCAAACTTTAGTGCTATCACATACCAAGACTACGATCCCAACGCGGCACCTGGAACAGGTTTCGGAGTTGGTGGTGCTGTAGAACAGAACCCTAGTCTTGCACAACGTTCTATCCAAGCAACTCCTGCTGTGGCAGCAACTGCATTTGATGTGTTCTATTCATGGACAACATCATTTGAATTAGCGGCTACTTTAGGTGAAGAATTAGGTGGATCATATGGTGAAAAAGTAGATCAACGTGTAACAGCGGCATTTGTGCAAACAGGTGGAGCGGCATTAAGTACTACAGGTTTCAAAAACACACCAGCAAACACTTCTGCTATACCAGCAGTCGGTGACGGCTTTGCAGTCATTAGTGAACTAGGTGCAATGGAACTTCAAGTAGATGGCGGCGCAGTTAACGCGGCTGGTTCTGCTGGTTTTATTTCTAACACAGTTTTAGGACTTGTTCAGTTAATTAAACAGAACTACACAGTTGCAAAATTACCTGGAACACCAATTATCGTTATGGATTCTAACGGTGCTACACCAGCAGGTGTTGCTACACAAGGTTCTTCAATGCTTAGAGCATTATCAGAACTATCAGGTGGAGCAGTAGGTACAGCAGGAACAGGTGGATCAGCAATTACTTCATTAGGTGAAGAACTACTTGCTACAGGCACATTAACAAATCTATATGGATGTAGAGTTATTTTCTCTAACTTCTTAGTAGACGTTGTTGCTGATGCTGGTGGAGCAACTCCAACTAATGGTAACATTAATGGTGTCGCAACTGCTGTAAAAGTAGGAGCATACTTCCATGAAACAGCACTATTCACAGTTCTAAAAGAAGGACTTCAAGTGAAAATGGGCGAGAAACCAGGTGGACTACAAATGTGGTTAACAGGTCTTGCGTATATGGGTGCAGGCGTCGCTGATCGAAGACGTGGTGGAGCAATTAATATATCTCAAGGTTAATTAATTTAATTAGTATAGGAATAATATAATGTCAGTACCTTTTCAAAGAATCTCAGATGCAACAGTAGCAGATATAATCTTCTACGATCCTTCTGCTGAACGCAGAGCCTCTCAAATGCAAGTTGATTGGGACACTTACTTTAATGTAGGGTCACAAGAAATATTGTATTGGCTAGAGTTCGGCTGGTGGCCGCAATACTGCGATACTGTGATGGGTGCAACACTATACTCTAATTTGCCCAACGGACAAATGATCTCAGCATTCAATCCCAATCTTTTAATTAAGAATGATCAAACATTAATCAGACTCGATACTTTTATGGCGACTAAAATCTTCTATGAAAGTATTGTTTCTGATACTAGTAACGTTAACTCTGTTGACGCCGCTAACTTTGGTCATGCTTTAGCAAGATATGAGAAAGAACAAGAGAAAGCCCTACAGTTAATGAATTTTTATGATTTAAATCAGGATGCCCCTGATGGACCAACAACTAAGTTAGAAGAAAATTGGGTCGCAGATCCAGACTTTTTTAACAACAATAGGAGATGGTTCTAAGTGGCACTTCCGTTAGTCGACAAAGCAAAAGTAGTAACATACTTAAAAACTGTTGCGAAAATACAAACACCAATCATTGAAGTGTCTAGTACTTTCCCTTCAGAAGACGATAACATTGCTTATGGTCTTTACGTTGATGATGTGACTAACAATGGTAGATCAATAAATCAATTAGGAGTACAGGCTTGTGCATCAATGTATGATGCAGAAGATCAATTTAATATACTTTATATAAGTTTTCAAGGAGATCCTCAAGCACCTGTAATTCTTAGTTCAATTAACGACTTGGCTGCAAATGTCACTTTCTTTGATGGTTATAAATCAGTAGAATTTGACAGAGATGTGACCATTGGACAAAGAAGTGAAATACATAACTATACTTTTACTTTAACTAGACTTGAATTTAATAACGCCTACCAATCTTAAAGGAGACTAATCATGGCAACAGTAAGAAATATAAACGTCAATACAACAGGGTCTTTCCCTCACTTGTATTTGTCAACAGACTTGACAGCCTTCACAGGCTCTCAAGCAACATTCTCAGGTTTGGATTTGTTACCAGTTACTTGTCTTACAGACGTAACTATTAACAACTCTACAGGTATCTACAGTTTTGTAGACTTCTGTGGACCAGACATGAATAAACTAACCACACCGGCTGATAATTCAATCGATGCTAACATTGTGTTAGACTCGCTAGAATTCTTTGGTGATGCTACTCATTCACCTGCTACAGGTGCACCATTTTATGGTGTAAATGGGCTTTCATCAAACAAAATCGAAGTACAATTTATACTTGTACTAAACGGTGATGATACAGTAACAAATGGTATTGGAAAATACTATTATCAAGGTAAAGGTTTTATTACTTCAATCGCACCTACAGTGAATCCAGACGCACCAGTTTGGGTATCACCAATTTCGATTGCTGTAACAGGATCATTTACAGATGGTATTATTGTAGCATAAGTTTGACTAATCGTAGAGACGTTAGAAATAACGTCTCTGCTTTTTTAATAATTTATAAAGGAAAAACAAATGAGCAATTCAGAAGTCTGGCTAAAATCAGACGAAGACAAACTAAAATCACTAATCAGTGATGAAGCAAAAATGATGCCTATGCTAGATAATATGCAGGCAACAATTCGACAACTCAAAGCAAAACAAACATTTAGACTAGCACTGCTAAATCAACTGCTAGAAAGCCTTGACGGCGATACTAAATACAATAACAACAATTCATAAAGGAGAAACAAATGAAACTTTCAACACTAACCAAAGAACCACAACTAATCGAACTCTTAATTGACGATAAAGACATCGTTAAAGAGTACGGAGAAGCCCTATCGTTTCACACGTGGGACAGACAACCAATGCATATCTTTACTCAGTTAGCCAACATGTCACAAGACAATGATGGTAAACAAGATATTGGCGGAATGTTAAATTTAGTTAAACAATTAATTTTAGATGATGAAGGAAAAGAAATCATCACAGACAAAGCAAGTCTTCCAACAAATGTATTAATGTCAGTTATAAAAAAAGTAACTGAAACATTGGGGAAGTAACAAGCGAGGCATTAGATGTAAAATCTGCAAAGATGACCTCGATTATGCAGATAGACACAATTGGTAAAAGATATGGTCTTTTACCAAGTGAAGTAATTAAAAGAGCAGATTCATTTGATCTTTTTATTATGGATGCGGCACTAACTTTCGAGCAGTATCATAATAAGAAGTCAGAAACTGGTAAAGAACCAGTACCTGATTATTCAGAAGAAGAATTATTAAAAATACATAAAGGAAATTAGAATGGGACTTAAAGTAAATTCATCAGTGTTTGAAAAACGCATGAAAAAACTTTCTGGCCTGCCTAAGTTTCTTTTAGCAGATGCTCTAAGACTTACAAAAGAAAACACACCTGTTGCATCGGGCAACGCAAGAAACAAAACAACAATTAAAGGAAACAAAGTCGTGTCTGACTATGCCTATGCAGGCAGACTTGATGACGGGTACAGTAAACAAGCACCTCAAGGTTTCACAAAGCCAACAATTGAACAACTAGATGACGATGCAACTAAATTCGTTAGGAAAATTTAATTATGGCACAAGATATCAAAGTAGCATTAACGTTAGATAATAAACAGTTTAATAAAGCACTTAAACAAAGTGAAAAGAATGTACAAGGTCTCGGAAAAAATACTGGAGTTGCTACAACATCAGTTAATGGACTTGTTGGTGCTTTTCAAGCATTCATTGCATTAGGCGTAGTTAGAGAAATTGTTAATTTAACAGATGAATTTACAAGTCTTAATAATAGACTAAAAGCAGTAACATCAAGTGAAAAAGAAGCCGCATCAGCACTACTACTTGTACAGCAAGTAGCAAGTGATACACGTAGTGATTTAGCATCTGTTGCAAGTTTGTTTGCAGACATTACTATTGCATCAGAAGAATTAGGTCTATCACAAGAACGTGTTGCAGGCATAACAAAAGTATTCTCACAATCATTGAAAGTATCTGGAGCAGATGCTGGTACAGCCGCAGGTGCTATTAGACAGTTTGGTCAAGCATTAGCATCTGGTGTTTTACGTGGTGACGAATTTAACTCTATCAACGAAGCAAACAGTAAGTTCATGGGAGAACTTGCTAAAGCATTGGGTGTTACTCGTGGTGAATTACGTGAACTTGCAAGTCAAGGTAAAATTACTTCTGAGATAATGATCGATGCCACTGAAAAGATGGCACAAAATGTAGAAGATGCATTTGGTAAAACAACAGGCACAATCGGCGAATCATTTACAAATTTACGAAATGCAATTGTTGGTACAGTTGGAGAAATGGGAGAAGAATCTGGTGGTATCGCGGCCTTAGCAGATGCTATCAATGGCTTAGCGGCCGCTATTAATATGCTTAAACCAGTGTTTAATGTTATTGCAGGGTTGACTGGACTTATAGCACAATTAGTAGCAACTACTGCATTATTTTTTGGTGCATTTAAAGGAATAAAAGTTGTTGCAGATGTCTTTTTTGGGTCACTTAAAAAAGGCACAGGTAATGTATTATCTTTAAGGGCAGGATTTAAAGGATTAATTGACTCAACTAAATTGTGGTTTACAACAACAGCGGCAGGCACAGGTGTTTTAGCAAAAATGTCACGTGGTGTTGTTTTTGTAACTTCAGCAATTAGTGGAATGTTTACATCATTGAGGAAAACAATCTTTAGTTTAAAATCTTGGAAAATATTCTTAACATCAAGTATAAATCCACTTAAAAGTATTACAAAAGAAACAGGCATACTAAGAGGAATTTTTATTGGATTAGGCAAAACGATTTTTGCTGTTCTTAGAAAATTCATAGGAATATTAGTAGTTAAAGATATAATTGAATTGGTTGTCAAGGCTGTGGCATTATTAGTTGATGGATTCGGAAAATTATTTGGCTTGGATTTTGGATGGTACGAGGTAACTGCCAAACAGTTTGATAAACTCAATAAAAAAATAAACAATGCTTTAAAAAGTATCGGTAAGTTCTTGTTTGGTTGGATGTCATTTAAAGACGAAGTTGAAGATACAAACACAGATAAAGCGGCAAAAGAAATAGATGCAATGGCACAAGCCGCAGAAGACTTTGCAAAACAATTAAAAACTGTAAGAGAAGAATTAACAGGTGACTTCTTAAAGAACGAAGAAGCAGGCAGATATGCAACTGAATGGGAAAATGCTCAAACAAGAATAGCAGATGCAACTGGTGCTATTGCTATATTGCAACAAGGAATTGCTAATCTTACTCCAGATAGTAGTTTTGTTGGTCCTATAATAGAAGCAACTGTAAAAGAGTTAGAAGCACTTAGAGCAGAATTAGGTGCAACAGAAGCAGAATTTGCGTCAGCCATGAGAGCGGCAGACAAATTAAAAAGAGGTTGGGAACAGAGTTTTACTGACATACGGGATACCTTATCAGAAGGATTGGGACTAGTAGATTTAGAAAGAGAATTTTCTGAATTTGATATGGATGATGCAGGACGAGCCATAGAAGCAGAAATACGCAAAATAACTGCTTTGGCTGACGAACAAATTAAAGAACTTACAAAGATGATAGCCGATCCGGATATTGGCACAGCCGAAATGAAGGCAAACTGGCAAAAAGCATTAGATGCAATACCAGAACGATTAGAAATTAGTATTGCAAGAGTAAAAGAACTTATTCCAGAATTATTTGCTAAACAAGAAGCAAAAGATGCTGTTGATGAATTTACAGCACAAATGGAAAGAGCAATGGATTCTTTCGATAACATTTTTGATGATTTAGAAGTTGCAGATACGCCAGGAGAAATTCTTGCGTTAATTGAAAGACTAAAGGAATTAAGCAGAACAACTGATATTGATTCAAAAATAATTGAAGAAGGTATGGCGAGACTTAGAAATGCCTTTGCTAATTTACCAGCCGCAGAAGGATTTAAACAATCAATATTAGCCTTGGCTGACTCATTTACTCCGTTCCAAATGGCAGTAGATGCAACAAACGCAGTATGGGGCAATATGTCTTCTGCTATTGATAATTTAGTAGACAATGGTAAAGCATCATTTAGTGATCTTGCTAAGAGCATTGTAAAAGACTTAGTTAAAATGATTATGAAAGCATATCTGTTTAACGCAATCATGGGTCTAGGTGGAAAACTAGGCTTTGACATGTCGTTTATGAAACGAGAAAAAGGTGGTTCAGTATCACAAAACACACCTTACATGGTAGGTGAGAAGGGACCAGAACTATTTGTACCAAGTAGTGCAGGCAGTATTGTGCCTAACAACGCATTAATGGACGGTGCTAGTTCAGGACCTGTAACAAACAATTATATTACTAATAACATACAAGCATTAGATTCTAAATCAGTCGCACAAGTATTTGCAGAAAACAGAGAGTCTTTATTAGGAACAGTAGAATATGCTCGTAAAGAAACAGCATACGGAGTTTAACGATGGCAGCCTTACAAACAATTATAGATAACTGCAACGGAATGACGATTAATAGACGTAAAGTTGTTGGTCAACAGATTACACGTAATCAGATACCAAGAGTATCTACAACACCAACAAAGAATCCATGGACAATGGAACTAGATATGCCTACATCGTTTCAGTATAACAATGCTAGAGCATTAATGGAGTCAGTAGACACATTAGATCGTACTGGATACGAAGATGTAACGTTTTCAAACAATGCTGATCTATCTTGGATATTTAGATATCAAGGAACACTGCCTTTAACACAATTAAATGGATTACTAGTATCTAGTTTTGTAGGCAATCAATTAATATTGAGTGGCTTGCCCCCAATTAATCAAAACAGAGTTATATTTGAACCTAATGATTTGATACAAATCGCAGGCTTTCCTTATCCGTTTACTTCTACTACACAAGTTGTTAGAGGCACTGGCGCTACAATTACAATTACTACACATAGACCAAATATTATTACAGGTAGTATTACGGGCTTAAATATACTCGTAGGAAATAATTGTATTTTTAGATTGTTTTGCCCTAACATGCCAGTTTACAAACTAATTGTAGGTGGTAGACAACTTTCAGCAGGTGGCACATTAGTAGGAAATGCATTAATTGAATGGTCAGACCCATTTCAATTATATGAATACGTAGGAACAAGTTAATATGGATACAATACCAGCAGTTGAGAATAGTCCTCCGCAGATTAATAGTGCGGAGTTTGTACGTGTTACAATTTACAACGACTATGAAGACCCAACTGATACATCAATTCTAACAGCATCATCAGCATACAAAGACGAGACAATTGACGGTCAAATCTTTTCTGCTGTAGGTGGACTTATGGCTGTAGGTGGACAACAAAAAAGCATAAGAGTTACAAGTGCTGACACAACAGTTGCATTGAGTGGTATACAAGGTACATTAATTAACACAGTTTTAGGAACAAAGATACGAGGCAGTGAGTTAGAAATATGGCGTGGTTTTTATGACGATGCAGGAATACTCACTAGTACAGCAAAAAGATTTACTGGTATCATTACAAGTTATAATATTAACGAAGATCGTGCTGGTAACGAAGACAATTTTACAGTTTCTGTAAATGCAAGTAGTTATAAAACAGTGCTATCAAACAGAATTGCAGGAAGAAAAACAAATCCAGAAAGTTGGACGTTTTTTAATCCTTTAGATAGTTCTATGAACAACATTTATTCTATTGCTTCACAGACATTTGACTTTGGTAAAGAAGTTACATCTACTAGAAGTGGTGGAGGCGGAGGCGGAGGTCGCGGAGGCGGCGGAGGCGGTCGTGGAAGACAACAAAGATGATAATACGAGAAGCAAACAAATATGACTTGCCTTATTTTATCGAATTGATAGAAAAACTAGCAAAATCAGAACATATCATGCGTTATAACTACGAAAAGTTAGATCATACGCATTTAAACATGATTTTCTCTACAATATTAGCAGGCAGAGGCGCAATGTTAGTTGTAGAAAACGAAGAAACAAAGAAATTACACGGAATGGCGGCTGGACTTATCAATCCTCACTTATATGCCCCACATATTTTGATTTTAACACAAATTATTTTGTGGGTAGACGAAGGATTTAGAAAAACAGCAGGATTTAAGTTGATGCAAGCCTACGAAGACAAAACAGACGAGTATATGGAAGAAGAACGCATTAGATATGGCGTAATTACTGCTTCTCAACCGTTATTTGAAACAGATTTTAGCAAGTTCGGCTATACAATGGACGAAAAATGCTGGTCACGAGGAGAATAGAATGCCACAGGTAGTAGCCGCAGTAGTAGGTGTCTTTAACGCAGTAGCAGGGTGGTATGCTGGACTAAGTGCGGCAGCCGCATTTGCAGTACAAACAGTTGTTGTGTTTGGTGTTAGTAAAATCATGGCAAAACGTGCTATGGGAGGCTTATCTCAAGGAGAAGGTGGAGGTAGAGTACAATTACCCCCAGCAACAAACAACGTATTGCCTGTAGTATATGGTAAAGCATACGTTTCTCCAGTTATTACAGATGCAAAAATATCAATAGATCAAAAATTTATGTGGTATGTTTGTTCGTTATCAGAGCATACAGATTCTACTGCTGGTAGTGGCTTTACATTCGGTGACATCTATTGGAACGGTAATAAACTTAATGGTATCAGTGGATTTAGTAATAATGTAACTAGTTGGACTAACAATGCAGGTCAAACAGACAGTAAAGTTAATGGATACATAAAAGTTTACAAGTTTCCTAATGGTAGTACATCTGGTACAAACACTGGTGGTTTATCTGCTAGTGCTTTACTATCTGATGCAACAACTGGTGGCGGTATTCAGTCAAATATACGTTGGAATAGTAGTTTATACACATCTGGTGGACAAAGTCCAGATATGACTAACACTTGCTTTATGATTGTTAGAGTAGAGTACAACCAAGATGCAGATACAGTAGGATTAGGGTCATTAACTGTTGAGTTAAACAACTCGATCAATAAGCCAGGCGATGCAATTAAAGATTACATGCTTAACACACGTTATGGTGCGGCTATACCCCTCTCACGCATCGACACAGCATCGCTAGACGATTTAAATACTTATTCTGATCAAACGATCACATATACTGCTATAGGTGGAGGATCAGCGACACAGGCTCGTTACAGAGTCAATGGTCCAGTCAATGTATCTAACAATTGTTTAGACAATTTACAAGAATTAGTCGATACATGCGATTCATGGCTACAATACAGTGATATAGAAGACAAATGGAAAGTAGTCATCAACAAAAAGTATGACGAAGCACCTAATGCTCTAACAACAGCAGATTTATATCATGTTAAAAGTGCATACAACGATACTGATGCTAATTTAGTTGGTGGTATAAACATAAACCCTATTGATCTAAATGCAACATACAATAGTTTACAAGTTGCATATCCAGATGAATCAATTAGAGATCAAACTAACTATGAAATCTTTGATTTTACAGCACCTGGCACTGCTTGGTACAATCCAGCACTTTTAAGTCCTAATGAGCCAGATAATAAACTAGACATTGATTTCCCTCAAGTAAACAATTACATACAATCTTCTTATCTAGGTGTACGCAGACTTTTACAATCACGTGAAGATTTAGTTGTAAGTTTTCAAACAGATTACTCTGGTATACAAGTAGAAGCAGGAGATGTTATACGAATTACGTCAGCAGAATATGGTTGGGACGCACCTCTTTTTCCTGATGGTAAATTATTTAGAGTAGCACAAGTACAAGAAATTAAAGACGTAGATGGCAGTTTATATGCAAAAATACAATGTTTTGAGTACAACGAAACAATATATGCTGATAATGCACTAGTAGATTTTGAATTATCAGAAAATACTGGATTAGATGATCCTAATATTATACCTACCCCAGCCGCACCAGTTGCAGACATTATTTCAGAAGCATCTTTGAGTGCAATTAGAGTTACTGGCACGACACCGAGTGGAGGTGTTGTACAATATATAGATTTTAACTATGGCACAGATATTGACTCATCTACGCATCAATTATACAGAACAGTAACACAATCATCTGGTAATCCTTATGCAGATGGCTCTACTGTTGTTATAGAAAGTAATGACTTGCCAATTGGCGACTATTATTGGTCTATTACTGCAAGAAACGACAGAGTAGGTGTAAGAAGTCTTTCTAGTAATTTAATTAACTGGTTAGGCTCAGATATTACATCATTTTATGAAATTACAATTGCTAATGTAAACAATACTGGTAACTTATTCTTTACAGACGCCGCAAATGCTTATAATACTGCAAATGTCTTACCTGGTGGTAATTTGTTTATTACTAGTGGTGCAGGAGAACTAGCGGCAAATACTTACATTACTAATGTTGCAAATACAACTCACTTTACAGTAAGTGACGTTCCTATTGTTAATTTAAACAATACTGATCTTATCGGAGAGTTTTTCGGTATAGGTCCTGGACAATTAGGTCCAAACTCAGTTACATCAAACACAATTGCAAATGGTGCAGTTATTGGTGGCAAGATAGGCGCTAATGCTGTAGTCTTTGGTGACATAGCGGCAAATGCAATCTCTGCATACAGTTTACAAGTAAACTCGGTCGTTGC
>JGI24003J15210_10000403_pt1 | contig 18511 bp, 13 predicted proteins | sample LinPmetageLP28_FD_15210 | JGI IMG/M metagenome (IMG submission 15210)
AAGGTCGGACCTTTGACTAAGGACCAAAGGGAATTGTACGACGAAGCGAAAGCGTTTCGCGAAAGTGTAATGGCTGGTGAAGTCCATGCGTCTGAGGGCGGGCAGGCAGCTGCACCGACTGAGGAACAGGTAGCTGAAGATAAAAAGCGGGACGACGAAATCCCGTTTTAAGAGTTAGGAATCACGCTAACGCCGTTAGCGTGATTCCATCTTTTACCTTTCTTAACAGGAGCCAAGCATGTCACTAGCACAAAGAATGCTAGCGGCCTTTGAGGGATCGAAGGTTGCACACGGCACGACCAAGGTCGGTAAGGTTGGACGCAACGGCAAGGCCGAGGCTGACAGTCGAATTGTCCGAGAGCCGTTAACACAGAAGATCATGCAAGGACACATTGATGGTGAGCAGGGGATCGGTGCGATCCCAATCAACGATGACAACAAGTGCCGCTGGGGTGCGTTGGATATAGACATCTACGATCTAGATCAGAACGAACTACAGGCTCGGATTCGGAAGCTCAAACTTCCTTTGTTGCATTGCCGTTCCAAGTCGGGTGGAGCCCATCTATATTTGTTCCTTGAAGAGTACGAGCAAGCCAGCGTGGTCAGGGAGTATCTGCTTGAGATGGCAGTAGCCCTGGGCCACAGCGGCTGCGAGATATTTCCAAAGCAGGACACGATCCTGTCTGAGCGTGGGGATGTAGGGAACTTCATCAACCTGCCATACTTCGATGCGGAGCTACCGTTGCGGTATTGCTACGACGAGAAGGTACAGTCCATGGAGCTTGAGGCTTTCTTGGATGCCATTGAAAGCAAGTCCACTGCACTCTCTTCCCTTGAGAAGCTGCGGACCAAGAAGCAACGCAAACAGTTCAGCGATGGGCCACCATGCTTGCAGCATATGTTTGCCGATGGGCCTGTGGCTGATGACCGGAACAAGAAGCTGTTCAACTGTGGTGTGTACTGCCGCCTGAAGCACTCGGATGACTGGGTGCAGCAGTTCGAGACAATGAACCAGCAGTTGTTCACTACGCCTCTTGATGCCAAGGAAGTTCTGGATTTGCAGAAGAGCTTGGGAAAGAAAGAATACTTCTACACCTGTGAACAGGAGCCCTTCAAGAGTTACTGCGACAAAGAACTGTGCATGTCTCGGAAGTTCGGCGTGGGTGATTCGGAGGTTACGGCCATTGAGATCGGGGGCTTGCTCGTGCAGTTGTCGGAGCCGCGCCTGTATTTCCTGACCGTATCTGGGCAGCGTTTGCAGTTGAACTCGGAGCAGCTACAGAACCAGACCTTGTTTCAACGTGCGTGTATGGAGCAGATCCAGGTCGTGCCTCCTATACAGAAGCCTCGGGTCTGGCAGAAATTGTTGCAGAGCCTGATGGCCGAGTCCACCAAGCAAGAGGTTCCAGAAGAGTTGACCCTGACGGGTGAGTTCAAGGACCTGCTTCGCACCTACTGCACCAGTCAGATCAGAGCGATGCACCCAGAGGAACTGATAAGCGGCAAGCCTTGGACAGACAACGAGGGGTTCACATCGTTTACCATAGCGGGGCTAATGGAGTTCTTGCACAACCGCCGCTTCAAGGCGTTTACTAGGGCCCAGATCCAAGAGATATTGAAACAACTAAACGGCAACAAAGAATGCCACGGGCATAAAGCCATCAACAAGGCAGACGGTTCAAGGTCCACGATCCGAGTATGGTGGGTCCCTGCTTTCGAGAACATAGACGTATCACTGCCTGTCAAGGAGATTAACAATGACATCCCTTTCTAAGAAACTTTCTAAGATGATGAAGGTCAAGGATGTGGCGGAGTGGCTCGGTGTTTCAGAGTCCGCCATATACAAGTGGGTAAATGACGGCGACTTCCCCAAGCCCTACAAGCTAGGCAACGCTGACGCACAACGTGCAGCTAGCCGCTGGGACCGCAAGGAGATCGAGCGTTGGTTGGAGAACCGCCGTGATCAATAATGCGACGCTGATCCTTGGCCCACCTGGCTGCGGTAAGACGTACACTTTGATCGAGCGGGTTGAGGCCAAGCTGCAAGAGGGTGTGCATCCTTCTCGTATAGGCGTGGTCTCGTTCACAACCAAGGCGATTGGTGAGTTCGTTGAGCGGGCAACCGTGAAGTTCAATCTCAGTAAGAATGACTTCCCGCATTTCAGAACGCTCCATGCCACAGGCTACCATGGCTTGGGCCTTGATCGCGGCGATGTCATGAGCCGAGAGGATTACAAAGTTCTCGGCAGTATGCTGGGCCTAGCCTTTGACGGTGCGGATGCAACCTCGATGGACGATGGGATTCCTGTACCTACCATGGGTGGTTCAGGGTCCAAGTACCTGCAACTGATTATGCGGGCGGTCTATCGTGAAGCGACACTGGACTATGAGTATAACTACGAAGAGGATTACTCGCTGAACTTCTCCAAGTTGGTGCAGGTTTCTCAGCAATTGGATGAGTACAAGTCTAAAAAGAATAAACTAGATTTTACGGACATGATCTCCAGATACATAGACATCGCGGAAACCCCGCACCTCGACCTGTTGATTGTGGATGAGGCACAGGATCTGACGCCGTTGCAGTGGACGATGGTTGAGGCGATGTCTAAGACTGCCACCGAGGTTCTGATCGCAGGGGACGATGACCAAGCTATCCACCGCTGGACCTCTGTAGACATCCGTAGGTTCAAGGAAAGCACAGACAGGACAGAAGTACTCAACCAGTCCTACCGCCTACCACGCAGCGTCTGGGAGCTTGCCCTGCGTATCTCGGATCGTATCCCTGGAAGGTTGGAGAAAGAGTTCTACCCTCGGGAGGAAGAGGGCACCGTTCGTACAGTGGGAGCACTGTGGCATCTGCCCTTGAACCAAGGATCGTGGACCATCCAAGCTCGGATCAATAAGTACGTCAACGATATCGCGGAGCAGCTGGAGCAAGACGGTTACTTCTACAGCCGGAAGGGTAGGTGGTCTGTAAGCCAGAAGAAGATCGAGGCCATGGAAGTGTGGCGTGATCTGGCTGACGGTCAGGCTATCGGCATCGGTAGGGTGCGCAAGTTGTACGAGGCTGTCCCTAAGATGGGGGAGTTCGCTGCGGTGCGGCGGGGTGCTATGCCTTTGCTTGATGCTGCGGGGTCCGAGGACCTGTTGACATACGACCTGTTGGTCAAAGAGTTTGGGCTGATTGCACCAAGGGACACGCATCCTATGGACGTTATCAAGATGACGGACCAAGAGAAGATCTACATCCGCGCCATCGAGCGGCGAGGCGAGAACATTTACCAAGAGCCGAGGATCAANATCTCAACCATCCATGCTATGAAGGGNGGNGAGGACGACAACGTGGCAGTATACTTGGGGTCAACCAAGAACTGCGTTGAAGGGAAACATCCGGAAGATGAGCACAGGATCTTTTATGTTGCGATTACCCGCTGCAAAGAGAACCTCTACTTAATCGAGTCGGACAAATCATACAGGTACGAAATATGAAACGAGATGAAGTGTTAGCCACCGCCGAAGAATACATCAACGGACAAAGGGCCGAGGACTACGGGGATGCATACGAGAACTTCGAACGGATTGCCGAGGGATGGAATACAATTATCCGCAACGCGATGACCACCCACGGGTACGTCACGCCGCAGCATGTTGCGTTGATGATGGACTGGGTGAAGACAGCGCGGCTGCTCAACGACATCCGCCATGACGATTCGTGGATCGACAAGTGTGGATACAGCGCATTGGGTGGAGAGTTCACTGAGCGGGAGAAGACAATATCAAAGCGGCTGGATAAGATACTGGGTAAGTCCAATGAGTAATGGTTTTACAAAAGACAGCATCATTGCTGCGCAGATGAACCAGCCAAAGGAACTGGCGTGGAACATCCCGACAGAGTTCCCTGACCTGACGCACCACAAGCAGATAGCCGTGGACCTTGAGACGTGTGACCCGAACCTGATGACACTGGGCCCAGGTTGGGTGCGCAAGGACGGGTTTGTAGTGGGCATCGCTGTAGCTGCGGGAGACTGGGAGGGATACTTCCCTATCCGCCATGCCAACGGTCACAACATGGATGCAAGGATCGCGCTCAAGTGGTTGCAGAAGCAGATGGCAACGCCGCACATCGACAAGATATTTCACAACGCGACCTACGATGTGGGCTGGCTCCGCGCCGAGGGCATCAAGGTCGAGGGCCGGATCATCGATACCATGATCACAGGTGCGGTGGTTGACGAGAACCGTTTCTCCTACAGCCTAAACAACCTTGGTCGGGACTATCTCGACGAGCGTAAGGACGAGAAGCTACTGCGCGTGGCTGCGGCTGAGTGGGGCTTTGATCCCAAGGCTGAGATGTACAAGCTGCCGCCTGAGTTTGTTGGGCGTTACGCCGAGCAGGATGCAGGGATGACCTTGCGCCTTTGGGAGAGGTTGCGCATCGAGCTAGATCAGCAAGACCTCTGGAACATATGGGACCTAGAGACCAGCCTCATTCCTATGATGTGCGACATGCGCCAGCTTGGTGTGCGGGTTGACGTGGACAAGGCTGAACAAGCCAAAGGTTTCTTTAAGAAGAAGAGCAAGGAGATCAAGGACGAGATCTACCGCCAGACCAAGATCAAGGTGGAGCCTTGGGCAGCGGCCTCTGTGGCTACGGTCTTTGACGAACTAGGGTTGGTCTATCCAACATCCGATGACGCACAGGGGGACCTTCTCCGTAAGTCTGGGGTGCCTTCCTTTACCAAGCAGTGGCTCAGTGCCAACTCGCACCCCGTTGCACAGATGATTGTGAAGCTGCGGGAGTTCGACAAGGCTGAAACTAGCTTCATTGATTCCATCCTCAAGCACGAGCATGAGGGCCGCATCCATTGCGAGTTCCACCAGCTGCGCTCTGACGGTGGAGGCACGGTGACCGGACGGTTTTCTTCGTCCAACCCTAACCTCCAGCAGATTCCGGCTCGGGACCCAGAGATCAAGAAGCTGATCCGCGGCCTGTTCCTTCCGGAAGAGGGGACCAAGTGGGGGTCGTTCGACTACTCAAGCCAAGAGCCAAGGTTACTGGTTCACTTTGCAGCGAGCCTGAAGGGGGACAACAAGCACCCCATCGTCGATAACATCGTCGAAGAGTACAACACAGGGGACGTGGACCTGCACCAGATGGTGGCAGACTTGGCAGGGATCACCCGCAAGGAGGCCAAGGTCGTAAACCTCGGCATCATGTACGGCATGGGTAAGGGNAAGCTCGGGGANCAACTAGGTATAAGTACTGAGGAAGCGGGCGACCTATTGCAGAAGCACCANGACAAAGTTCCGTTCGTTAAGAACTTAGCTAACNTAGCTAGCAGGCAGGCCGACAAGACAGGGCAGATCCGGACTCTGCTTGGACGGCGCTGCAGATTCAACATGTGGGAGCCTCGGACCTTTGGTTACAAGAAGCCGATGCTCTATGAGGACGCCATCAAGACGTATGGTCAACCTCTCAGAAGAGCCTTTACTTACAAGGCGTTAAACAAATTGATCCAAGGTTCCGCTGCGGATCAAACCAAGAAGGCGATGGCTGACTGCTATGCAGAGGGACTTTTGCCTATGCTCACCGTCCATGATGAACTATGCTTCTCAGTAGAGAGTGACGAACAAGCGAAGCGCATCAAGGACATTATGGAAAATGGACTGTCTGATGTCTTGAAGGTTCCCTCCAAGGTAGATGATGAACTCAAAGATAATTGGGGAGAGATCGAATGAAAATTGATAAGATGAAAACTGTTAGCCTACGCGACATGCACCCTATGCAGGTGCAGCAATTGATGGAACTGGTTGGACTAACTCTGAACCTTGCCGCCAACACCCGAAACCAAGACGTTATAGATGACACCGAGGCATTCTGTGATGAACTGGTCAAGCTGTTTGGAGGGGTGGGCGTCTCAATGACAGTCGAGATCGACCCAGGCCCTAACCCAAACGATTCGCAATCTGTGCATTAGCCGCTGCGCTGAACGGATCATCTCCCAACAGAGCAGGGTTCACGGGCCCAGGAGCACGAGCCGTAGTCACCGGAAGCGTTGGCTGCGGTAAGCTGCCTTGTTTTTGAAAACGAGGGTTGAAAGAAGGCGCTGCTGGAGTTGGTGCGTTGTTCTGAAAACGAGGGTTGAAAGAAGGCGAAGGAGCACGTCTGGGTGATGTTGGAGCCGTGGTCTGAGGTTCGTCCACAGTGAACTTCGTCTTTTTAAACTCACGATACAGACGTAGAATATCTTTCTTGGGGTACTGATCCAAGGTTCCATTCTTCTTCATGATGTCGAGCATGGTGTCACTTGGATACAAAGGCTCATACTTATTGGATAGGATCCCGTCTACACCGCCAATGTTGTTCTCATTTAGAATCTTGTCTATCTTTCTTTTGGACAAGCCCATAGTCTTCATGTCTTCAATTGCTTGATGCATTTGATTCGAAACCCTGAACCGTGCTGCATTAGCTTTCCTATACGCCGCCACGATTTCTCCCGCAGTGACATTCTCTTTTCTAAGTGTAGCGTTGAGCAAGTTGCTTGACCCACGGAGATCGTTTCTAAACTTAATGCCTCGGTAATAAAGAGATTTCTCTGCGTCAATTTCTAGCGGGGTAACCCCTGTGAAAGCGCGAAGAAGTTCGGTCTTTGCATCTCTTTGACGGCCACCACTGGTCTTGTTGCTGAGAATCGTGCCTTCTTCGTCTCCGATAAGTCCGCGAATTAATCGACCTGGTTCAACCTCTCCAGACTTGAACGAGAAGGGGGCACCGCCAGGAACAAAAGAATCTAGTATATGCAAGAGACTGTTGCCAACTTTAGTTCCTGCCGAATCCTGTGGCCTGTACACAGGGGCACCCATCTCAGGGTCTCCGCCTCTGCCACCAAACACTGCGATGTTAAATGCTTTACCTAAGAAGCTCTCGGAATTAGGATCCGCTGCGTCTTTCATCGAAGCAAAAAGAATGGACTCATCCATGAAGGGCTGGAAAGTCTCGACGAGCGCCGCGTTCCCTGCTTCTACAACCTGAGTTGCTCCGCTCTTACCTAGCCGCTTCCCCTCGTCCATCTTATTCATAGCGGCGCTAAGAATACTGTCAAGAATACCATACGGGTTGGAGTAAGAGTAGTTTATGTAAATAGGCAAGCCATTTTTATCTCTACCTACGGGTATTAATCGAGCGTTCTTTTCGAACGGAGCCGCAAAGGATCTTTGGAAGGCATCCATTTCTTCTTTGGTCACACCGGACAGGGCGTATCCTAACTCGCTCATCGCCATTCCTGATCCGCCGAAAGCAATCGAGGCTCCCATCAACCGACGCATTCCAATCTTCTGGATTTCTGCGTTGGTGCTCATCAACTCATCAAGGCCGATGGAGATCGTGTTGGATCCTGTACGCATTATCTCGTAGGGAAATGCAATGAAGTTTCCGAACGGAGTGCGCCGCAACATCTTCACGCCTTCGGGAACAGCGTTGTAGTTTGGAACGGTGTCTCTAACAATTTGAGCAGCGCGATCTTTCAGCAAATCATCAAGAACTTTAGGCCCGTTTGCAGGATCGTTAATGGATCGTAAAAGCTGGTCTTCGGACATAGTCATAGTACGTCCCTTGATCAACTCTCTAGCCTGTTCTTCAGGCGTAGCATTCTTTAACGCATTAAAGTATTTGTTTTGCTCAAAGACATAATTATAGCCTTTCCAAATATCGTCCCCAGCTTGATACAAATCTTGGGCTTTACCAAGGGTACTACCCAAGAACGACTTTAATCCTTGATCCTGCAGACGTTTTGCGAATGCAGTGGACTGCTGTTGTGCGGCAGAGTCTGACCCAGAGTAGCCCAGTCCAACGCTAATGTTCTCTTGCAACTCTCGCAACTGAGCGTTGGTTCCAACGACACCGCGGCGCTGCATGTCCTCTAGAACGTCTAAAGTTTCGTCACTTGGTAACTCACTGATCCCATTCCAAACAATTCTAACACTCTCTCCCAAGTCCGCGCCCTTGCCCACGTTGCCTTGCGCTAACGCAAATGCAGCTGCTGTACTTACGTTTCGAATCTGAGTGATAGGAGAAAGAACTGTCTTGCCATATTGAGTGGCACCTTTGCCGCGAAGAAATCCAGAGTATGCAGCGCGAATCCCGTTAACAAGCTCGTGATCACTTCCAGCGATGACTGCATTTGTCAGGCTTTTGTACACACGATCCGGCACAGCGTAGCCGTAAAGAGGTCCCCAAGCAGAGGTAGTTACATCCTCTCCTTTTTTCACAGCCTCTTCAGCTGCTCCTTGAAGCACTCTACTGGCCCCATTTGGCCCGCCTAGAATCACATAAGTGCCGTCTTCCAAGCCCCTCTGCACCGCAGGGTTTGAAGCTGCTCTTTCAGGAGATACAAATAAACGACCGATGCCTTCATCTGTATCAGCCAGTTTAGCGTAACGTGCAAAGAGTTTATCCGCCGCTCTGAACTCTGCGAGATCCGCAGTAGTAGCTACAATTTTTTCTCGCACGTCGTCTATCTCACCCAGCAGCCCTCGGTAAAAAGCAGGAGGGTTGGTCTTCTCCATGAACATACCAGACTTAATCTGTTGTTCAGCAGAGCGACCGCCTTTGAGATTCTTGTAACCAAAACGACCACGTTCTTTTGGACGATATCTTTGGAGAGTAAAATCGGAAGCCATTTTCGCAGCTTCCTCTGTAGGGCGAATGACCGATATACGAGCTTCTTTTCCTGCGCCAATCTTTGATAGACCCAGATCCATTAAAACATCGTCAGAAAACTCTGCGGGGAACTTTTGATACTGCTGTGTAAGTATCTCTCCCAAAAAGTCTTTGTCTTCTCTAAACCCTTTGACCGCTGAATTATACGCATCAGCTGTTGGTTTATAGTTTACATCCTCGAACACACGGAATCTACGGCGGAAGTAAGAAGGCAGGTTTTTCGTAATAGTATCCTGCGTTTTTTGCGGCAGCATCTTAAATGTCTCGCTCTCCGAGACAAACTTACGCAAATCGTTAATGTTATTTTTGGTGGCCTTTAAATCTTTATGTAAAACCTTCGGCAACTTTGAGAGTATTTCACCGTCCCTGCTGGCAGGATTAGTCATAAACTCTTCCATTGCTTTATACACTTCAGACCGATGCAGAGAAGTCGTTCCCGACATTACGTTATCATAGCCGTCAACAAGGCCGTCCAATTTATCGTCGATACGTTTGATATTAATCTCTGCTCGATTAATGTCAGGGGTTGCCGCATCTTTTGAAAGTATCTTAGCCGTGTTCAACTCCGAGGTAAGGTCCCCCCTGGATCTTAACAAAGAGGACGCACTTCCCAAGGCCGAGTCTGTAATGTTACGAGCTACGTTAATCGTGTTGCTCAGTGGCCCCCCGAACTCAGAGTTGCGGGCCATAACACCACCAGGAGTGGGTCCAAACAATCGAGCTTCATCCAACTCTGCCTTATATGCAGGGATTTTCTGAGCCTGCTCCGCGATAAATCCCCCTGCTTTGGTATCCCCAGCCTTGCGTATTCCCGCAGAAACAAATGGAGCCGATATGTCCGCCGCAGCTTTTAGACCTGCGCCTGCTACATTTACCACAGGACGAGCAACCGCCGCCGCACCTTTAACCACAGGTTTTGCTACAGCTTTCGTCACAGGGTTGACTGTTGCAACTTTAACCACAGGAACTGCAGCACTTGCCAAAATGCCAATACCCGCTGCTTCAACCCCAAACCTAAACTTGTTTAGTAACCTCCGTTTAGCCTCGTCTCTTCCTGTCAAACCTTGAGTCTGATCCGATTCCAAATACTCAAGCGTATCTCCAAGACCCGTGATAGAACCACCACCGTCAAAGAAATCGCTGACTGTAGTCATGCCATCAGTCGCAACAACAGCATCAATAGCCCCATAAGCCGCAGCAGATTTAGCACCAAGTGCGATCTTTTCTGCGTTGCTTAACTTCTTGTTTCCTTCGTAGAGACCTTTGGCTAGCCTTGCCGCTTTCGCCGCTTTAGTAGCTAGCATTACAGCACCAAGACCTGGCGCAACAAACTGAGTTAGTACTTCCACCCCTTCGCCGACAAAACCAGAGGGGTCTAGGCCTGCTACGTCTCTAATATATTCTGCGCCTTCCGTAACATTTTCAGCGATATTGGTGGTTCCCGTTGCATAGTCGATCAACGCCCCCCCGGTTTCTCCGATACCTTGACCAATGCCAACAACACCTGAAAGAAACCCTTCTCCTATCTCCTTGAAGAAACCTTCGTACTCGGCCACAGGTTCTTGGTCAGGTTGCGAGGTAACAGGGATTCCACCAAAACGATTACCAGAACTCTGTGCGACCACAGGGATTCCACCAAAACGATTTTCTGCCATGTTTAGTCCTCACGGTTTTGTGTATGATTTACCATCTTCGCTGTCGATGTACACTGAGCCAGAAGGAAGTGCGTCAAAGTCAGCTTGAGTAGTCACAGTGACCGATCCACCGCCTCCACCTTGCTCACCACCTTGTCCCAAAAGTTGAGGAGGAATTTGATCTGTAGGATAAGTTCGCATGACTTGTTTCAAAGCCTGCTCCGCGGCATAATCCGCAACACTCCCAGTGTACCCTTCTGGTAGGTCTCTGTCACTCAGTGATCTGGTAAGAGAATCAAGCGTGTCTTGGTAAGCTCTGAGTGCTGTCCGGTCTTTTGTAAACCCAGTCGTGCCACCTGTCTTAGCAGCAGCACGAGCCGACGCCGTCTGTTTGTAAGCCTGTAGACCGAGGAGCACGGCCTGAGTAAACTCTTCTGGGCTTTTAGCTACGGAGCCGCCAATAGCTACGTTAGCAATCCGGCGGTTGATCTCGTCGATGTCGTTGACATCTTTCAAACCAAACACGTTCTCTGCAAAGTCCATCTTTGCTGCTTCTGTGGGCTGTTCACCTGCCGCAACCACGACCGCGTCTGCAATCTTAGAAGGATCTTCCGTGGCTTCAGCCGCACTGTCAATAATCGAAGCCTTTCGAGTGCCTTCCTTTGCAGCCGCCTCAATAGAACCAAACTGCTCTGTGACAGCGCCCTCGGTTTTCTTGTCCATGTCTTGAACGAAGTCCATTGCAGTTTTAAATATGTTTACCGCCGCAGAATTAATAGGGCCTGTTTCGGACAGGCTGACGGTAGCTTCGGTCCCTTTAGGGGCGTAAAGCAAACTGTTTAAAAATCCGCCGTCTTCAAGTTTAACAACAGGTTGTTGCCCTGCGGTAGTCGGAGCCATAGGATTCAAGGGCCGAGGTGCGGGAGCCTGGGCCATAGGAGCCACGGCAGTAGGCATTGGTATCGCCTGCAGTGCAGGTTGAACTGTCGGCATATTAGTAGGCATCGGCGCAGGTTGTTGTTGCGGCGGTTGCGGCATCATTGTGGGCCCTGCAACACTGCGCATCAACTCCGGCGAAGACGCTAGAATACCACTAGGGCGTTTGATCCCTGCCATTTGATCCAGCTTACTACGGGCCTCACGTTGAGACGCTCCGAATAGACCTGCGTTGTTGATGCCACCTTGCATATTATGCCCCGCTTATATTTCTCAAAGAACCAAGCCCACCAAGTATAGGTTGTGATCCACCTTGTCCGCCATAGATTGTGTTGGCCCGTTGCAAGGCTCCGCCCATGAAGCTGGCCTGTGGTGTTGCCGCTGCGGACAAAGACGTGCCGCTTGAAGGCACACCAGAAAGAATGTCCCGCATGTAAGAGAACCGAGCAAACGGTTCGTATGCTTCTTCCAGCTGACCTGCCCGCTGTACATCGTACTCAGCCTGCAACTGGTTCTGTTCCAAAGCACCCGTGTTGAACAGGGTGTTTACGTCTTGGAATCCTTGCGACTGTGCCGCCTCTCCAAGTGCGCCGATCCCAGTGCCAAGGCCCTGGAACAACTGCGCTGCGGTCTGCCCCCGCTTCTGTTGGTTTTCAAAGGCAGACTGAGCCTGCTGTTGTGCGCCAGTGTAGGCAGCGGAGCGGAGTTGTGCCCCGAGTTTGCCTTCTTCAGCCGCAGAACGGCCAATGGCTTCGCCTTCCATCAGATCTCGACGACTACCAAATGCACCTCTAGCCCCTGCTTCTGCACCTATACGACTACGTTCCCGATCCAATGCCTCGGCAATGTCCGCCTGAGAAGTTTCAATAACATCCTCAACAAACGGATCGTAAAATTCTTTGTAGCTTTGCGGGTCGTACAGGCCTTGGCTGTCCTCAAGAGAAGTGACACCCGTTTCAAATACGTCTTCCGCTCTATCCAAGTAAGGCTTGTACGCCCCCATCATGGATTCGTACTGCTCACCCGTTACAGGATCCACTCCGCCAGTCAGGCGAGCAATAGCCTCTGTCTGCGGGTCTGTGAAACCTATAACATCAGGCGAAGCAACGCCGCCCTCAACAGCAAAGATGGGCTCACCGTATTGGTCGGTCATAGCCTGTGTCACGTCTGACGTGTATGTGCCATCAACGGCCTGATACATCTGTGCCCCAGTTTCGGGGTCCATGATCGGCTGACCATATAAAGGACTTTGGGCCGCGATCCCAGTGATCGTGCCCGACTCTTCGTCGGTTTGATATATGTTTGCTAGAAGGTCCTTGAGAAAGTTTTCCTGATACTCAGGAAGAAGGTTCATGACCTTTGAGACTGTCTCCGCCATTATGCAACCCTCTCAAATTGATTCATCATCTCGTACATCTTAGCCGCCCCCGCATTTCGGTTGCCGCCCCCCGCACCTCTGACAGCATCCGCCGTCATGACAAACTCACCGTCCGAGAGCCGAGCTTCTTGAACTGGGCCTCCGTTTTGATAGATCGTAGCTGGTATAGAATCGCTGGTCCCTGTGCCAGGGCCCTCGATGTACCCACCCATGTTCATCATCTTAGGACGGTAACTCACGGTCGGAGTACCGGGAGCCGCGGTCCCACGATAGCCTGGGCGGCGCTCGCCAGATGCGTACTGCTGCTGCTCCAAGGCTGTCATAACCGGATCAAAATTAACCTTGCGCTGATCAAACAACGCCTGCTGCAGTAGCCCGCCGAGGATTGGATCTGTGCGTCCCTGTGCGTCCTCTACCCCAGCCGCCTGCAATATACCACGAAGTGCGCCTGTTGGTCCGCCTTGGAATCCACCAAGCATAGCCTGTTTGGCTGCAAGCTGTTGTCCCTGCTCTCCTGACAACAAGCTCATGACGTTTTGACCTTGGTTCTGGAAACTACCAGCACCGCCGCCACCGTCGCCCATAATCCCAAGCGCGTTCATGGCTAGACCTGCTTTGCCGCCTAGACCTGCGCTAAACAAACCACCAAGACCAGCTTGGAACGCCTCTTCAGTAGATTTACCGCTTGCCAAAGCTCCCAGTCCGGCGCCGAGAGCCGCGCCGGGAGCACCGCCTGCAACCATGCCAACGAGAGCGCCAATCGAGGAGAAGATGTCACTCTTGTTCTTGTCTGCTTCAGATTCTTTAGACATCATGCCTCTCCCGAAATTGCTTCTGGGGCAGTTACTGTAATACTTGTACTGCGCTTTTCAGATCCTGTCCAAGGTTGCGAGCACTGCGGACAGTTACCATCAGGGTAACTTGCGATCTCTGCGGGCGTGTCAACTGCGTTGTCACAGCTTACACAATGCACTGTATCAGAACTCGTCGAAGGTTTCCACTTCGAACCGTTTGCCATCGTTAAAATAGTATCGCTCATGTTGTCACCGTAACTGTTCCGACCTCACCCGTGCCAGTAGATCCGCGCACATGAGGGCTGTTGCTTAAAGTCACCTTAACAAACCCGCCTTGCTGAAACAATGCCCCTGTTTCGAGCCCATAATCGTCAGCCTGCAAGTCAGTCAAAGTTAACCTAGTGGCTCGTTCCTCACCAGGGTTTTGTTGCTGCTCCATATAAACAGCAAAACTCCGCGTTAAGTTCGCGAAGTATTGCTGGTCATATGCTGTGGGCGGAACCGCAAAGAACGGGAGGATCAGGTTACGAGACACTACCTTCTCCCGTCAGTCCGAATATCCAGCCTTGGAGACCCCAGCCTCCAACCTACACCGGAATCGTCAGATTCTACTCGCATTGCAAAGCTACGGCCACGCAGTCTCAGATGCACTTGCTCAGTAAACTGCTCGACAGGAACCGAAGCTGTCTTAGTAACCTGCTTCTCCGTTGACTGGAGATAGTTTCCGCCAGGGAAGTTGCGTGTCTTGATTGTAAAGTTAGCACTCGGGCTGGCCGCAGTAGATCCGCGAAACGTAACGTCAGGTATCATACGTTTGATGAACGCAAACTTATCGCCATCACCAATGTCGATCTGGCTGGACTCGATGTACGCAGTAAATGCCGCGCCATCATCATCGAAGCCTGTCTCTTGGGAGTACAAATAATTGTTAGGCCCTGCGGCAATCGGCTGGTCGAAAATACCCCGGTCCATCCAGTAACTGCGGGACAATGTACCGTAGTACCAAATCTGCTGCTGGTAGTTGTAAACAACGTAGCGGTTATTTACTTCGCTAGTAGCCGAAGGGTAGAACCACCAGACCTCAGAAAACGATGTGTTACTTGAAGCAACAATCTTCTCGCGCTGAGTCAAATTAATGTCGTCAAACACATAGTCTCGAACGGTGCAAGGCAACCTTTGAACTGTACCGCCATACGCATAGAACTCTTTCAGGCCCATCCAATACACGTTGTCCTCAATGGGAACCGCCGCAAGAGGGCCCATAGTCGTAATATTCTCCGACACCAAGTTCACACCAAAGGTAAACGGTGGCCCCAAATACTGCATGGCGTACAAGGATTCGTCCGTAAACACCAAGACCTGCTGGCGCGTTTCAATCGCCATGACAATCTCGGATCCAGAACCAAGGCGCAACTCACCAGCAGTGTTGGTTGCCGTAGTACCCCAATCAGTAAGAGATTCTTGAGACGAGAACCGGATAGCCAATGGATCCTGTACTCCAGGGTTGCTTTCTGTATCACAGCCAAAGGCGATGACGTGACGGTCGCGATCTGAGACCAAGACCTGTTTGGCAATGGTTGGTGTCGAACTTGCCCCCGCCAAAGAATCAAGGCTCACGGCCCGCGAAGCTGTGCCCCCGGTCTTATCCCAATAGTAAATTCCGCCGTTGCGTACATTAACAAGCAAGTCTTCGCCAAAGTTGTCATGCGTCCAAATGCGAAGCGTTGAAGTAACAACCGGAGTAGAAGCAGCAGAGCCCCAAGTTCCTCGGCCCCAGAAACCAATGCCCCAGCCTGCGCCAAAAGTAGAAGTGTCTAAGCCTATGTTAATTTGATACGCGCCAACACCCGCCGATCCACCGTTGCCCGTGTCAGAGCCATTAGCGGAAACAAGCGTCGGGGCAAGTTGCCCATCTACCGTAATGCTTGCAATGCTAGTGCCCGCGGTTCGAGCAGAGATGGTGTATGTATTACTCGTCAGTATGCCCGTAATATTATACTCTTGATTCAATACCGCTGCGGTGATTGTCCCACCAAGACTCGCCGCACCGCTGAATGTCACGAAGTCTCCGGACACCGCACCGTGGTTTGCATCTGTCACAGTTATTGTTGATGACCCGTTGGTGGCGGCAAAGGTTACATCTCCCGCAGCGGTTGTAGCGCGAATCGGAGTAATGTCAGAAAAAGAACCACCGTCTTGGTTCAGGTAATACTTGAGGCTCGTACCAATACCGATGTAACGACTGTTGTCCAAAGCCACCCAAGGGTGCATCGCTCTAGCAGTTCCAAGGTACGAGAACCCTGAAAACTTCTCCCAGCCGCCGATCTTCTCGGGCATACCAAAGCGAAACCGCACCTTATCCACATCAAACCAGCCGCCCTCGTTCGTGTAGGACGTTGTTTCTCTATTAACACCGGGCTTGAACTGAAGTTTGGTAAGCGGCATACAACATCACCTTATGTTTTGACTATGAGCTTTGTAGCAGATATTGCCGTTCCCGCCAAGACGCTTGGACTAGCCGCCGTTAAGCCTAACGTGCCATCTGTCTGGACGTAGTATTGCTGACCAGCGGTTAAGCCTGATTGGTTTGTGGAGACAGTGCCTACGATGTCAACGGTTGCAGCGCCACCGCTTGCGACTTGGCCTGTGACAACATAAGAACCAGACGCTTGAAAACCTATCGCTTTTCCTATATCACCATCACCGCCATCCATAAACGAAATAATAGATGTCCCTTGATCAGAGTCAAAACAAACACTATGATTGTTTAGTGCTGTTTCTCCTGAGTTAAATGTAACAGGAGATGCAAAAGAGAACGTATTTCCGCTAATAGTTCCTATCCTCAAAAGACCGGGGTAAGGAGAACTTATGCTTCGACATGCGACTGTAAACTTATTAACTCTTGAGTCGTAGCCTGAGACTCCTTGCGATATACCACTTTGAAATTGAACCCCTGATCCAAAACTAATTGACGTTCCGCTCACAGTGCCGACATAAGCCTCTCCCGGCCCTCCCCCTGTTTGCACAATGAAGCCTATCTTGTTAGATGGAGCATCGTAAAACACTCCATATATCCCTGCTGGAGTAGTAGGGAAAGCTATCGCCGATCCGACACTAATGGATGTACCGCTAACTGTGCCAAGCCATACCTTACCGTTATTAGCAGTAGTGTACCCCAAAATAACTGTTTTATTGCTGGACGGATCATGTGCCAAATTGGAAGAATAAAGCCCTTGACTAAGACTTGTAGCCGATCCAAAGCTGATAGATGTACCAGACACAGTTCCTACTTTTAGGTAGCCAGTACCTCCCCCAGAACCTTCATAGCTTACAACAACCTTCCCCGATGTGGAGTCGTATATTCCATACTGAGTAGTTACAGATGATTCAAACACTACGGGTGTTCCGAAAGTCAGAGAGTTACCGCTTATGGTTGCGACCACGGCGTAAGAGTAATTAGTGTTACCCCTAAAAATAACTACCAGTTTTTCGTTGACGCTGTCGTAAACTACCGACTTCGGATACCCTACTTGACCCGTCAATTCTACAATTGATCCATACGACAGAGTAGTTCCTGTAGTGGTTACAAGACGAGCTTTTATTTTGCCGCTATCACTTTGATCTTGAAACATTAGAAGCGTTTTTTTCTCAGCAACGTGGTACCCAGAGGACGACCCGTATACTTCACCTGTCTCAAAGGTACTCTCAGTTCCAATAGCTTCACTCTGAGTCTCCGTAGCAACCACCCCACCAGACATACCGATGTAGTTCTCTGAGGTGAGGTTGGTGGAACTAGAGGAAAAAGTTGGATTGTAAACCCTGTACTTACCATCAGAATTGGCATTATATGCAATCACTAACCGCCCGACATCAGTAGCCATAGACCAGCCAGTGTAACCATTGTTACCAGTGCCGCTATAAAGCTCCAGCCCTGTTCCCCAGCTTATAGTTGTGCCGCTTATAGTACCGTATTTAAGTATAATCTTATTGCCAGAGGATTGATCGTCGTATGTCATAACAACACCACCAGTATACCAACCCTCTATGCCCATCCAGTCAACTGCGCCACTTTGAAATGTCACAGGAGATGCAAAGGTGAGAGTAGTACCACTGACTGTACCAACGATAGAACTGCCGTATGTTGCGTTAACTTCGTCACGGCATATAATAACAATTTTTTTAGAGTCACTATCGTATGCGATGTCGTTTTGGTTGGCCTGACCTGCGCCAAGGTAATACGCTTTTGTGCCTAAAGTAATTGTTGTGCCGCTAACGGTTAACGCTATTGCAGAGCCTCTGGTGCTGGGGTTGTTATCTCGCCACGCAATAATAGTACACTGCTCTTCTGGATGATAAACTGCTCTGCCATAAACGCCTGTGTTACCAAACTGAACAGGCGATCCAAAAGTTATACTATTCCCACTAACAGTACCCGCAACAACTCTACCACCTGACCCTGTGTTTTCCGCATAATTCACAACGATTGCACCTGCGGACACATCGTAAGTAGTGTCTATATAACTAGTTTCAGATGACTGAAATACCACAGGCGTGCCAAATGAAATACTGTTACCCGATACTGTTCCTACGATAGAAGTGCCATAAAAACTATTGTCTTGATCTTGATAAGATATTACAACCTTACCGTTAACGCTGTCAAATGCAGCAGATGTCCACTGCGTGCGTTGGTCAAAAACAACAGGCGTACCCCAAGTAACCGAACTTTCACCGACAGTACCGACAACGGCAGTACCGTACCCCGAATTGTCAGCATCCCTATAGGTAATAATAGCCCTTTGATTCACACTGTCGTAAGTGCCGCCTAAAAAAGAACCCTGCTGTCCGTTGGTTGTGGGTAGCGCAAATTGACTGCTTAAAGTTTCCGATCCGCTGTTGGTAGTCTCCACAACAAGACCAACAGTCCCATCAGCATTCACAATCACAGGCTGACCGCTTGGCAGTGTACCAGATGCAACGGCCTTGAGCTTACCGCCCTCTTGCTTTGGAATGGTATCTAGTGCCATGTCTTAGCCCTTCACGATAAGTTTGG
>JGI24003J15210_10000404_pt1 | contig 18504 bp, 26 predicted proteins | sample LinPmetageLP28_FD_15210 | JGI IMG/M metagenome (IMG submission 15210)
TAATGCGTCCTGCTATGGCCGACAAAGGCGGACATGCTATGTGGATTGGCTCGCCAAAAGGTAAAAATCACTTTTACGATATGTTTATACATGGCAAAAACACAGACAATTGGAGTGCATACAAGTTTACCACACTAGATGGTGGACAAGTAACTGCACAAGAAATAGAAGATGCTAGAAGAGATATGGATGAAAGAACATTCAAAAGTGAATTCCTAGCAGACTGGGTAGATTATGTAGGTTTAGTATACTACGCTTTTAGTGACGAACATGTGGCAAGATTTGCTGAAGAAACACCAAAAGAAATATGCATTGGAATGGATTTCAATGTGGACCCAGGCAGTGCTGTAATTGCACGACAAGACAAAAGTGGCTTGCACATATTTGATGAAATTGAAATGCGTAATTCAAACACATTTGAAATGGTAGATGAAATTCGTAAGCGTTATCCTAATGCAAGAATACATGTGTTTCCAGATCCTGCAGGTAGTGCCAGAAAAACATCAAGCATAACAACGGATCACAAAATATTATCAAATGCAGGATTCAATGTGCATGTAAGACGAGCACACCCTCCTGTAAAGGACAGAATTAACAGTGTAAACAGTGCGTTTAGTAGTGGCAAGATAAAGATTGCACCACAATGTAAAAGTTTACAAAATTGTTTAACAAAACTATCTTACCGTGAAGGTAGTAATGAACAAGATAAAAATAGTGGATTGGATCATATGCCAGATGCACTTGGATACATGGTTGAGTATCTATATCCTATAACAAAGATACAACCACCGCGGGTCGAACCAGCACGATGGGCTATAAATGCACCGCCCATGCGTAGATTTGGGTAGTATAAATAATAGTGAGGAAAANNAATGTTTAGTAAAGACCAACTTAAAGAAGTCCACCCCGACTACGCAGCGAATATTGAGCGTTATCGCTTTTACGCAGACAGTTATGCTGGTGGCACAGAATACTTAAATGGTGAGTATTTGTTCCCATATGTGTTGGAAACAAGCAACGAATACAGTCAAAGAATAAGAGAAACACCCTTAGAGAACCATTGTAGAAGAACTATTGATTCATACTCAAGTTTTATATACGGTAGTAACATTGAGCGTGAATATGGCAATATAGAAAACAATCCAAACCTGGAAGCCTTCTTAGGTGATGCTGATTTAGATGGCAGAAGTTTTGGTATGTTTATGCGTGAAGCAGGCAAGTGGGCAAGTGTATACGGATGTGTATTCATTGCAGTAGACAAGCCAGAATCAAATGCACAAACAAGAGCAGAAGAATTAGGACAAGGCATACGACCTTACATAAGTTTGTTATCACCAGAAAATGTTGTTGATTGGCAGTATCAAAGACAAGCCAACGGACACATGGTAATGACATACTTAAAAGCAATTGAAAATAATACTGAAGAGTATACAGACTTTATTGTATACACAAGAGAAAACACAATGCGACTAAGAGCACTTAAAGACTCAAAAGTTGTAAGTGTAATTACAGAAACACCAAACACAATTGGAGAAATACCAGTTGTTGTACTATACAATAACCGCACATGGAAACATAATGTGGGCGTTAGCGATATTGCTGATGTGGCTGACTTAAACAGAAGTATATACACCGACTATTCAGAAATCAACCAGTTAATTAAACTTAGTAACCACCCAACATTGGTTAAGACACAAAGCACAGAAGCAAGTGCAGGTGCTGGTGCTATTGTTACAATGGATGAAAATTTGGATAGCGGATTAAAGCCATACTTACTGACACCATCGGGCCAGAACATTAGCACACTGTTAGACACTATTGATAGAAAAGTTGTAGCCATTGAAAAAATGACACACTTGGATAGTGTAAGTGGACAAAAGACTGCACGAAGTGGCGTAGCAATGATGATTGAGCAAAAAGCACTCAACAGTTTGTTGGCTGACAAAGCAGGTAATTTATCCCTAGCAGAGGAGCAAATTTGGAGACTATGGTGTTTATGGGAAGGCACTGCGTGGGATGGTGAAGTTGTATATCCTAACAGTTTTGATACAAGAGACAGGACACAAGACTTAATGAACTTAAAACTAGCAATGGAGATTGGCGTAAGCAATCCAGAACTAGCAAAAGTTGTGCAGGCAGGTATTGCAAGAGCACTAGTCGAAGATGCTGATGAACTAGGCGAATTATTAGAAAACATTAGTGGATTTGAACCACACATAATGATTTCGCCAGAAGGTGAAAGAGTAACTGCGGCCACAGAAGCAGAACACATTGCACTTGGCGAACAAGGCTTCACACATGAAGGCGATGATGGGTGAACATAATCTTTATTGCGAAGCAGATACTGAATTCTGGAAGGAACTACAAAATCGCGAAGAGCACGACACTTGGGTTGCTAAGAGAATAGGTTCGCCTTATCCAGATGAATTATGGTGGGTACTAGATGGTAAGATGAGTACAAAAGGACTTATACCAAGTCGTATATTGTGGCATTTTGGCAGTAATCATTTAAGAGCACCAAGACTGTATAACAAAATGAAAGGTTATAGGGCACTTGATATTTGTAGCAGTTATGGCGTCAGTGCTAGAGAATTTTGTGCTAGGCACAGTCTAGTTGATGTAATAGAGTTTGAATACTTTCAAGCTCAAATAGTAAAGCGTAATCTTAAAGACTGGGGTTACGGAGATAAAGTTTCAGTAAGACACACAATTGATCTTACTAATATAGATTACACTGCTTATGACAGTGTAAGATTTGGTCTTAAAGAAATAGAACACTTGTTTTGGAACAAGCCATTAGAATTAATGAAAGTGCCAACACTGTGTTTTGAATTTGACACCAATCCAATTATAGTGGAGACACTGTATAAAGAAGGTTATCGCAAAGGGTCAAAGTATACCAGTTGTGATGTTTTTACAAAGCATAAATAAATGCACAGGGAGTAATATCTTATGAACGACACAGTTAATGTGGAAGAGGCAACTGAAGCCGCAACAGAAGTTGAAAATCAGGTAAATCAAGAACAAAGTAAAATGTTCTCGCAAGAACAATTGGACAAAGTTATTGAAGATCGTCTAGCAAAGCAAAGACGGGCTCTTGAAAACAAGTATAAAGGTGTTGATGTTGATCATTATCGCCAACTTACTGCGGAACAAGAAGCAAAGAAATTGGAGGCTCAAAAAGCAAGAGGCGAGTTTGAAACTGTACTAAAAGAAACAGTATCTAAAAAGGACTCAGCCATTGAACAGTTACGCTCAGAACTCACAAGCGTAAAGGTAGATGGCGCATTATTAAGTGCCGCTAACAAAAGCGGAGCCATTAATGCAGATCAGGTTGTAAGTTTGCTTAAAAACCAAATTCGTTTAGGCGAAGATGGTGGTGTAGAAATTACAGATGGTAGCGGACAACCTAAATACACTGACTCAGGTGACCCATACACAGTGGACTCATTGGTAAATGATTTTATTGATGCAAATCCACATTTTAAGGCTGCAACTCCAGGCGGCGTAGGAAGTCAAAGTAACTTAGCACCACAAAAAAGTGCAAAGTTGGCATTGACAGATTTGGATATGAATAATCCAGATCATAGAAAAATTTATGGCGAAGCAAAAAGGCTTGGCCAACTATAACTTAGCCAAAAGGAGAATATCACATGGCAAACGCAGAATATGGATCAGGTCTAAACTTAGACGCAATGGTGGTCCCAGTCCGTGCGGCAACTGTATATGCAGCACACGAAAATTCATTATACCTACCAGGTGCAATCGTACCAAAGATTGAAGTACCATCAGGTAGTGCTTCAGCACAAGTTCCATTAATGGGCAGTGTAACAGCAACAACACTCACAAGTGAAGGCGCAGGCGGTTCTGGAAATCCACAGGATTTTGAAACTGTATTACCAACTGATACAAAGAAAACAATTAACTTAAGCCTACACGCTGCTCGTACAGTGTTAAGAGACTTAGGTGGAATTGATGTTAACGACATGGGTCGTATCATGGGTAACGCTATTGCAACAGCAGTAGATAAAGAAATCACAAGTAAAATGGTTGACATGAACAGGCAAGAGATTGCTGGTGCAGCACCACAGGCTATTGCATTATCAGACATTTTTACAGCCGTAGGAGCAATCCGTGGCGCAGGTGAAGGTGGAAAGTTATACGGTATCGTATCAACTAACCAATATGCAAACCTATTAAGTGCAATTGGTTCAAACGCTTTTGCAGGTGGTGAATTCCAGAACACAGCAATGCGTAATGGTTTCTTCGGAAACATTGCAGGCGTTGAGTGTTATGTAAGTTCATACTTAAACAACACTGTATTAGGTACAACACTTAACCCAGCAATGGCAATCTTCTCGCAAGATTCAATGAGAATGGCTGCACAAGGTGGAGTAAATGTTGAAGTTGCTCGTCGTCCAGAAGCAGTTGGTTTTGATGTAGTAGCAAGTATGGCACAAGGTGCTATATTAGTTGACGCAGCTCGTTCAGTTCTAATTGTTGACGCATCATAATTCATACTAAGTTTAGGGTGTAGTGTAATGCTACACCCCTTTTAAAGGAGAACAGAATGGCTATATTCACAGAAGATAATATTGTTGAATACTTCCCAGATCTACATAATTATGGGATCCAGGATTTTTCTGATATGATCTCTAAAACAGAATCAGATATTCACAGGCTCCTACGCATTGAGTGGTTTCCAACACTGCGAGTAAGCAGTGGTGATTATGAACCAAGCAAAGTGAAAGAAAGTCAACTCACTCGTAGTGCGGTTTACTATTGCTTATTCAAATACATCCTTCCACAGTTAACACAGTGGGCAGTTGAAGGTGATAGTTTTCAAACACAAATTGATTACTATTCAAAAAACTTTTATGATGAATTTGATCTAGCAAAGCGTGAATTGTTTTATGATTGGAATGATGACGGAACTTATGATGAAAGTGAACGAGAATTACAACCATCACAAAGGTTAGTTAGATGAGTAAACGCAATAATATTACAAACAATATTGTTGAACTGCTCACTGACAGCAATGACCCAAAACCGGTATTTGTAACTAGAGAGGTAATTGAAGTTGAAAAACTGGCTAGAGCACAATTTCCAGCAGTTGTTGTTAAAAGCGGCGACGAAACCAGGACTGAATTTACCATGCAAAGTAGCAGTGGCGAGCGTAGGAGCATTTTTAATGTTATTTGCGATTGTTATGTTACTGGCACAGACATTGATCGGCAGCGTAATGATATTGCAGAGAGGGTTGAAGAAGTCCTTGAAGTGGATCGCTCACGCGGTGGCAATGCACTAGATACAAGACTAACTGAGTTAGCAGTAGATGAAGCCATTGATACAAGATTTGGTTTAATCACACTTACTTTTGAGGTTGAATATATCTACACTAGAGGAGGAGCATAATGCTTTTAACTAACGGAAAAAAAACTTATAACTTGCACAACAGTGAGCAAGAACAAATCCAACATTTACTAAACACAGGATGGACAGAGGTAAGTGCAGAGGTTGAAAAACCAAAACACAAACCTAAGTTAAAGATGACGGTTGAGCCAGATGTTATTCCTGTAGAAGAGCCAATTATCTTAGAGGAGAACAACAATGGCAGCGATTAGAGGACACGACGGTCTAATTAAAATAGGTGGAGTTGCAGTAGCGGCTTTAACTAGTTACACACTAGACACAACACAGGATACAGCAGAGGCTTCTAATATGGATAGCAATGCAAGAATATTCTTAAAAACATTACACGGCTTTAGCGGCAGTGGGGACTTTGTATTAGAAGGACCAGAAGCATCAGCACAACACCAAACTATCGCACAGTTTGATATGGCTGCTGACACTAGTGCTACAGCAGCATTATTGCTATTTCCAGCAAGTGATAACACAGGTGAAACTGAAATTAGTGCTAATATTATTATCACTGGCTACAGTATTACAGGTGCATTTGATGGCGTAGTTACTGGAAGTTTTACCTTCCAAGGCACAGGCAATCTTGTGTTTGGTGCAAAGTCTTAACAGTGTTAAAGATCAATGTCATTGGCACTATTGGGCCTAAATTAAAAAGGCTTGAAGAAAAGCAGTCTAGATTGCTTGCCAATGACATTTTTCGCAGTGTTAAAGACTTAACTCCTGTTGACACAGGTAAAGCAAAGCGTAATTGGAGATTACTCAAACGACGCTTTGGTTATATAATAAACAATGCCGTCCCTTACATTGTATTTTTAGATAAGGGTCATAGCAAACAGGCTCCAAGAGGTATGACAAAGCCTACATTTGAGCGATTAAAAGCAAGGAACAAAATTAGATGAACACGAACACAACCACAGTATTATCAAAAGCAGTAGAGCACTTTAAAAACACAGAAAGTGCTATGAAAGAATTATATGTAGAAGAGTGGGATAGCACAATCTACTACAAAGAAAAAAGTGCATTTAAAGACCAAAGTGCAATTATGCAATTACACCAACAAGGTAAAGTTGTAGAAGCACTAGTAGAAACAATAATTGTTAAAGCATTAGATCAAACAGGTAAAAAACTGTTTCAACCGGCAGAAAGAGCAGTTTTGCTAAACCAAGTTGACCCTAATGTATTAGTGAAGATTGCAACAGAGTTAAATAAAGTTGATGATGACTACGACCTAGATGACACAATAAAAAACTAAAGCAAGACTCAGATCTACGCATTATGTGTTTTCTGGGTCAAAAACTAAGCAAAAGCCTAGACGAAATAGGCAACATGAGCAAAGCAGAAGTTTACATTTGGCTTGCACATTTTAAATTAGAAGCAGAGGAGGCCAAGCGTCATGGAACAAACCGTTAAAGTAACACTTGATACCAGAGAATTTGACAGAGGTATCAAGAGGATGCAAGGGGGGTTTGGTAACCTTACTGGCACTATAGGTGCTGCAGTAGCGGCATTTGGAGGCTTCCAACTTGCAAAAGGTTTTTTAAATACTGCAAGAAGTATTGAAAACTTAAAGTTTCAATTATCAGCACTAACAGGTAGCACTGCTGAAGCAGCCAAGGCAATGGAGATCTTAAAAGATTTTGCCGGTGGTGTGCCTTTCCAATTACAAGAAATACAAAGAGCCGCTCCAAGTTTATTAGCAGTAGCAAAAAGCACTGATGAACTAAATGAACTGTTGGCAATAACAGGTGACATTGCCGCGGCAAGTGGACTTAATTTCCAAGATGTAGCACTACAATTACAAAGAACATTTAGTGCAGGTATAGGCGCCGCTGACTTATTCCGTGATAGAGGTGTAAAAGCAATGTTAGGATTCCAAGAAGGAGTTCAATACAGTGCTAAACAAAGTCGTGATTTAATCATAAATGCATTTAGAGATGGCACTACTGCTATAGCAGGTGCAAGTGCAGATATGGCAACGAGTTTTGATGGACAAATATCAATGATATCTGACAAGTTTGACAAGTTCAAAGAGTCAGTAATGGATGCAGGTCCTTTTGAAATGTTAAAAGCCGCAGTTACATTGGTGAATAAACAACTTGAAGCAAACTTTGGCGATATGGAAAAGGCTGCAGAAAAAATTGGTGAAGCAATAGTTCAAGCAACATTTGATGTATTATTATTTGGTGCAAAAGTTATTGATGGTATGAAACCAGCATTTGACTTTGTTGGTAAAAGTATAGAACATATTGTTTCCTACGCAGAAGGGTTGCCAACATACATAAAGACACTTGGTATACTTGGGTTTTTGGCACTTGGTATAAAAGGTAAATTAATTGTTGTTGTTATCGGTGGTATTGTTAAAGAAGTTGTAAAAATATTTAACTTTATGTTTGACTTAGTTGCAAGAGGTAAAGGCATAATGGCAGATGCCGCTGAAGCCATTGGTATGAAAGGCGCAGCAGCCAATTTTAGAAAAGAAGCAAACGACATACAAAAAGAGATTAAGGCACTTGAAAGGCGCTTTAAGATAATGAACAGAAGTCTTCCAAATCACGAAATGGAAGAAGGTTTAGCAGAATTAGGAATAACATTCAAAGGTGTAGATGCTGACATAGGCAAAATAAACGGCACTATGGGCAAGTATGAAATACAAGTAAGAAAAGTTATTTCCGCACTTATAGAACAAAGAAATGCACAAAGAGCTGCAGATCAGGCCAAACTTGAAGCAGATAAACAAAAAGCACCAATGCAAAAGTTACTGCAGGCTGATCCAAAAGAAGTAAAAGCAGCACAAAAGGCTGCAGATGCACTAAAGGCAAAATTTATTAATCTACAAGAAAGTTTGTTTAGTGAAGAAGAGGCAGAGCAAGCCAGTTTCAACAAACAACTTGCAACGCTTGATGAATACTACAAAGGTAAAGAACTATTAGATGTTAACTACCATAGGATAAAAGAACAACTTGAAACAAGACATCAAAAGAAGTTGGCTGATATTAGTAAAAGAGAAGTAAACGCACAAGTAGACATATTCAAAAGTGGACAGTTCCAAAACTTAGAACTAGCAAAACTAACTGAAGATCAAAAAGTGCAGTTTGCTATGGATGCCGGTAGAAGTGTGTTAGGTGAACTTGGTAAACAAAACAAGGCGGCTTTCCAAGCAGCCAAGGCACTAAACATTGCAATGGCAATTATGAACACGGCCGCTGGTGCTACTAAGGCACTGTCACAAGGTGGTGTATTTGGTCCATTGTTAGCAGGTTTAGTTATAGCCGCTGGTGCAGTTCAAATAGCGGCAATATCAAGTCAAACTTATCAAGGTAGAAAAACAGGTGGACTTGTTCAAAAAGGCCAACCATACCAGGTTGGAGAAGCGGGGGTGGAAGCGTTTGTGCCCAATCAAACAGGAACAATTATACCAAACAGAAATATGGGTGGCGGCGGAGGTCCTGTAAATGTTAACTTCAACATTAATACAGTAGATGCACAAGGTATGGATGAGTTACTTACTTCACGCAGAGGCACAATTACAAACATTATTCGTGAAGCAACACAACAGAACGGACAGAGGAGTATGGTATAATGCCAGATCAGTTACCAACAAGCCCAGCGTTTCAAAGCGTTAATATGAAAAACAACCAACCAAATCTTGTTACAGTAAGCACAAGTGGTAGAAAGCAAGTTAAAACACAACAAGCACAGTATTTTAGTTTTACTGCTACATATCCGCCAATGACAAGAGCACAGTATGGACCAATAGCGGCACACATAGCAAAACAAAGAGGTGCACTTATAGATTTTGAAGTGCTTATACCAGAATTTAGCACAACAACTGGCGCACTTACAACCCAATTAGTTGAAATTGCCAGTGGTGCAAGTGTTGGAGCAACTTCAATTANTTTAAAGAGTAGTGTAGGATCAGTTGCAAATNTAACAGGNGCACTTAAGGCAGGTGATTTTGTAAGATTTGAAGGATTTACAAAAGTTTATATGGTAACTGCTGATGTAAATTTTAGCAGTGGAACTGCTACAATGAATATAGAACCAGGATTGCTTAATGCTGTAGCCGCAGACAAAGACTTAGACTACAAAGATGTAGTGTTTACTGTATTCTTAGAAAATCCAGTGCAAGAGTTTAGCACAGGACTTGCAAACTTAGTGCAATATGAATTAGACTTTCGTGAGGCAATCTAATGCCAAGAGATTTACCCAGTGCAATTAAAACTGAACTAGCAAAAAACGCCTTAGCGTTTGCAGACTTAGTTGAACTACATTTTGATCCAATACAAAAATTAACAAATGCACAAGTTGGACTTGTTGCTACAACACCCACAGGCGGAGTTGATGGCAGTTATGCATCTAATGGTAAACTGTTAAGTTTTGATCTTGTTCAAGAAACAGGTGAAGCAAAAGTAAATCAAATCAATATAAGTTTAAGTGGCACAAGTAACACATTTACAGATTTATTTTTAAACAATCCTTATGTAGATAAACGAGTTGTAATATACAGAGTGTTCTTAAATGATCAACTGGCAATTATTGATAATCCTGTAATGATGTTTGATGGTGAAATACAAACATTCAGCATAAACGAAACAGGCGAAACATCAACAATTATAGTGAGTAGTGCAAGTGTGTTTTATGAGTTTGAAAAAACAAATGGAAGACGCACAAACGAAACAAGTCAAAAAGGTTTTTTCCCAAGTGATAACGGTTTTAATTTTAGCGGCTTAACAATAAATGACATACTGTGGGGCAAACCATCACAATGATAAGAAGTGCAACAGAACACGATTTAAGACACTTAACAAGACTAAGTGAAATATATCATAAAGAACATTGGTCAAGTGCCCATACACAGTTTGATTATAATTATTGTTTTGATCAAATTAAAAGTTTTGTAATATCGCCAATGGTGAATGTGTTAGTAGCAGAGTGCGAAGATTGTTGTAACAACATAGTTGGTTATAGCATAGCATTCTTATGTCCATTACATGTATCACCTGTAGTAAGATGCAGTGTTGCATACAATTACATTGATCCAGGTCACAGAAAAAATGGTATGTTTGGTGACATGATCCAACTGCAAACAGATTGGGCAACTGATATGAAAGCAGTAGATATAAATATTGCTGACGGCGGACAATACAACGGTAAGTTTGGCATTGTGTTAAAAGGTCTTGGATTTGACAAACTTGGCACAGACGGGTATAAGGTATTAGCACAGTGAAAAAACTAACATTATTACTTCTAACACTATTAAGCACTATAATATACACTAGTCCGGCACACGCTGGTCCTCTTATTATACCATTAGCGTTTGCAGCCGCAGGTGCGGCAGCGGCCGCAGCAGGTGTAGTTGCGTTTAGTGTTTTAACTGCAGCGGCAATTGGTGCCGCAGTTGGTTTAGCAGTGCAGTTGATAGCACCAGACTTACTTGGCGGAATGTTTGATACGCCAGATTACAATGTTACACAAAATGCACAAGCAGAAAATGATGGTATACAACTAAACAAAACAGGTATGCTTGAAAGTATACCAGTAGTATATGGCACAAGAAAAGTTGGTGGTAAAATTGTATTCTTAGCAACTGACGGTGCTAGAAACAAATACTTGTATATGGCATTAGTGTTAAGTGAAGGCGAAATTGAAAGAGTGCAAGACATATACATCAATGATGTAATTAGCACAGATAAAAGATTTAATGGGCGTTTTGAATTTGATATAAAAACAGGAGCAGACAATCAAACTGCAAGTGATTTGTTAAAACAAGTGCCAAGTTGGAACGACAGTCATAAACTAAGCGGCATTGCTTATTTGGCTTGTAGGTTTGAATGGAAGAAGATTGAAAGCCAAGATGATGCTGATGCAAATCCATACAGTGGTATTCCAAAAGTAACAGCAGTTATTCGCGGTAAAAAAGTAAAAAGCATGGCAGGCTTAGATAACACTCATGCAACCACATACGAAAACGAAACAGGTTTAGCATTCTCTAACAATCCAGCAGACTGTTTGGCAGACTACTTGCGTAATCCAAGATACGGCAGAGGCTTATCAAACGATAGACTACACTTTCCAAGTTTTTCAACTGGTAGAGCAAAATTTGCACAAACTGTTACTTACAACACAGGTGCTAACGGACCAGTGTTAACTTGTGATGCAGTTATAGACACAGGGCGTAGTTTATTAGACAATGTAAAAGTATTTCTAGCAAACTGTCGCAGTGGTATACCTTATGTGCAAGGTAGATTCAAACTTAAACTACAAGATACAGGAAATGCTACAGATAGTCAAAATACTGCACCAGCAATATTGGCAATACCAGGAACAACAGACAACAAAGTCAGTATGAAGCACATTGTTGGTGGTATGAAAATACAAGGCAACGGAACAAGAGAACATTTTAATCAAGTAAAAATAACTTATGTTGATCCAACTAATGAATGGAAAACAAATGAAGTAATTTATCCAGAACTAAACAGTGGACCCGACCTACAGTATCTTGCAGAAGATAATGGACGCCGTTTATCAAAGGAAATGGCTTTTAATCATATTATTAGTAAACACATTGCCGCAGACTTGGCACATATTATACTCACACAATCGCGTGATAGAAAAAATATTGCATTTAACACTACTGCTGAATTACACGAAGCAGAAGTTAATGACATTATAAATGTTGATTATGATCCACTTGCCATTGATGCAAATTACAGAATTAAAACAATAAAAATAAATGCAGACTATACAATTAGTTTAACTGCACAAGAACATGTGCCAGCAAACTATGTGTTTAGTGAAACCAGCACAATACAAGGTAGTAGTAATCAATTGAAATATGTTGATAACCTTGCAGAAACAAAATATTATGCACCAAATCCAGATGGAACTTGGGATGGCGTAGTAGCACCACCAGCCACACCAAATGAACCAAGTTTACCAATAAACAACAGTGGTATAGATCCAGCAGATTTAAATATTAATAACTTTACAGTTAAAGTTACAAGAGACTGGAGTTTAACCAGTGCAAGACAAATTGTTACGGTAAACTGTGTTGTTAGTGATATAATTGCAGATCAAACTAAAGAATTAATACTTGAATCATACAGTGCGTTAAACAATGTATGGATACCTGCAGGTAGTTTTGATCCTGGAGGAGTAGAAAAAGTTGGTGGCTTTTATCCATTTATAGTTGGTGTAGCAATGGATGGATCACCGCATCAATATAGACTAAGAGTAATCACAGATAACAATGATAGATTCCCAAGTGCAATCTCTACTTACAACGCACCACTTAGTAAGTATAGAAGCAGTAAGTATGTAAGTTTCTAAGGAGAGAAAATGGCACTAGCAAGTACAAGAACATTTACATGGGCAGAGTTAGGAACTAGTAGTGTAACATGGGGTGATACAAATCCATGGACACAATGGACAGGTAACGGCACAACTATAGGTGGATCAACAGGATTTGCTGATTTAGTACATACAACAGATGCGTTTGATTTTGGCACAAGTGTTACATTTTATCCAGCAATAACAGTAGATGCAATTGGCACAGTAACAGTTAAATTACTTACATCACCAGATGATAGCACATACACAGAAATAACACCAGGTGTAGCAACTGCAAGATATGTAAAAACAAAAGTAACAGTAGTAAATGCTAGTGCAACTGCACAACTGTTAAGTATAGAAAGTGATTTCTTTACAGATCCAATAAGTGAATCAATAGTAAACTTATCAATTGGTGCAACAGAAACTGCATTGCCAATTAGGCGTAGTTATGGATTAGTACAAGGTGTAACTTATGTTGCTCCACAAAACATGCAAGTTATACTTACAGATACTAGTACAAGTGCACCTAAGGTTACAAACTATAATTTAGATACTTGGGGCAAAGTAGCAAGTGCAACAACTGCCACAGTAACAGTTATAGGTTACCCTGCCGTAAGTGCAGACTCAAACGGCAACATTGTGGTAGCATAAATAATTTAGACAAAGGTAGATTCAATGACTGACGACGAGCGTCTTATAAGATTAGAAACAGAATTAATTAACTTGAGAGACACTCAGATGAAGCAAATGAACGACAGTATCAAAGACTTAGAGAAAAAAGTTGACAAACTTGATGGTAGAATTTGGATGATACTTACAGGAGTTCTAGCAACACTACTCACAGTAGTAATAGATAAGATGGTATAATGGCAACCTATAAAGGACGCACAGTTAAACTAAACAAGCCAATGACAGGTGATGTTAAAAAGTTTAAAGTGTATGTAAAAGACAGAGTTACAGGCAATGTTAAGAAAATTAACTTTGGTCAAAAAGGTATGACTATCAAAAGAAACAATCCAGCAAGACGCAAGAGTTTCAATGCAAGAATGGGTGCAGTGTTAGCCAAAGTAAAAGGTCAAAAAACATTAAGTGCCGCGTATTGGAGTTTACAAGCGTGGAAAAAAGATTTTAAATTATAAGGAGAATAAGATGCACTATGGAAAAAAACATAAAATGAAAAAGAAAACTAAAGGCGGCAAAAGAGGCGGTAAAAGGAAGTAAAAAATGGCAACTTGGCCCTCGGGAAATAAGCCTGTTGCAACCACAACTGATGCTGATTCAGACAGTATAAGTGGTGCAAGAGTAGACTTAAACAAAACAGTAGCAAATCAAATAGAAATAATTGATATGTTCAATATTCCTGCGAGTCCTACAGACAACTACATTTTAGTTTATAATGCAAGTCAAAATAGATTTGATGTTGAAGAAAACACTGCAGGATTTGACGGTAATCTTAATGGCACAGATTTAACGGACAGTGCAGGGCAACTTGACATTGTCAACTCTAGAATAAACATCAAACCAAACACATCAGATGATAGAAAAATATCAATGGGTGATGAAACATTCTTATCACCAAACTATCCTCTTACAAGTGCTACAATAAGTGGTGCAGAAGAACGATGGGCTTTTTTGTTCTTAGATGAACATTCAAATGGTAGTTTTCCTAAGTCAATTGGCGGTGGCAACTTTACAAATCCGACTATAGCGGGGCGTGTGCAAGGTGGCACACCAGGTAGTGAAGTAGCAGTAAAATCAGGTGCTAGATTACTAAGTTTCCAAGCGTTTGCAGGAACCGATGATGACGGGAGTGGAACTAACTATGCTCTGCCAAGTAGTGCAAACTTTCGTATTATGGGTGAAACAACTGAAGCACAAAGAACAAACGGCAGAGGCACTAAACTAAGATTTGACACCATGAAAGATGGCACAAACAGTGCAGTTCAAACAATGGACATGCAAGGTGACGAAGTAAGAATTACACCAGATGGTGCTGGATTNATAAACTGTGGTGGTGACTTAACTATTAGAGCTNNTTTTGGTAGTAACACAGTAAAAGTTAAAAAACAAGAATTTGATAGACTTGCATACAACACAACTAGTGGCACAGGATTTACACCAGATGGTGACAATGGTGAATGGATTGATTTTACTGCAAGCCAAAGTGGCGGATTACAAATACAATATCCACCACAGGATATGGCTATTGGTCAAAGAATTAGTATGAAAGTTACTAATACACACAGTGGTGACATAGCAGTTACATTTCCTGCAGACTATGTAGGTTTAGATACAAGTTATACAATCAATACAACCAAAACAAGTTTATTTGTTATTGAAAATTGGAACGGCACTTATGTAGGTTATGTCCAACTCAATAATGTAAGTTAAAGAGGAGAAGAATATGGCATTTCCAACAGGATCAGTCACAACAGATAATTTAGATGCAGCAACGGATAGTCCAGCAGATGCAAGGGCAGATTTGTTATTGACTGTGCAAAAACTAAATTTAATGATAGGCAGTTATGATGCTGCAGATGGCATTGCCGCACTAGACAGTAATGGTTTGATAGTAAACACAAAACTACCAGATGCACTACAATCAAGCAGTGGCAATAACATTACAATGAATCCAAATACAGGTGTTGTAAAAATAAACAACATACTAGAACTTACACCAAGAACTGTAGCACAACTAAATGCACTAACTGGTGTAGAAGGACAAATAGCCTACTGTAGCAACGGTAATGCTGGAGCAAAGTGCCTTGCTGTGTATGATGGCAGTGCTTGGCTTAGAATTATACTTGGAACTGCTATAGCAACATAACTAGTAAAATATACGAGTGGAACTTTGGTTGGACCACTCCTATTATCCCTCGACAGTATTCCCGTTCTGTTGGGGGATTTTTTTCTCTTGACTTATACAGATATGATGCTATAATAAGATTAACAGTGCGGACAGACGAAGTGCTGACTTCAATTCCGCAAAACTGCTAAAAAACCACCGCAAATACACGGTTTTTTGTGCTATAGTGTAAATAACTATACAAAACAAACAAAAAGGTAAAACAATGACAAAAAAACTTAAAGACGACAACACATACAGTTTAGAAGACGCAAAACAAGAAAACAAGTTTACAAACTTGCAACAGATTCTTGGATTTGACAAACCTGATCCAGACAGAGCAGAACAAATACTGGCTATGATTCGTGCTAGACAAAAAGGCAATGACGGAGAAGAATAATATGAAAACTTATTATATTACAACAAGAAAATTTACAACTTTTAACAGCAGCGGAGATAAAGCACACGAAATGGTAATCCAATCAGCAGCTGATCATCGCGAGTGCTATGATAAGATTGACTTGTTACAACAAGACTTTTCAAAAGATCTTGAATTACATCACAAAAATCTATTACCAGCAACAGGTGACGACAAACCGCAAAGTCAAAAATGGCATTGTCGTGTATTACAAAAGAATATAACCGGTCGTAAAGACAAGCCAACTAATGCACATTATCACGCAGATTTTTTAAGACAAAACAATCTTGTAGAAGACATCATAAACACACTGGATGCAAAAAAGTATTCAGATAGTATTATGTTAAACTATATTGAAAAGTATTGGATTAATTTTATTATAACTAACCAACTTAAACACAAGTTAACAGCAATTAGCAAGTTTCACGAACTAATTGAATAATAAAAAAGACGGGTTGTCTAGCAATCAAAACAACCCGCCGCACAAGGAACTGTGTATACTTAATTATCAGAAATTGCTTGACAAAACTGATAATCTACTATATACTAATAAGAAACAGGCAAAAACATTATGGCAAATTTAAAATCAGCAAAGATGCACAATAACTTCTATACATTGGCAAAACTAATGTATGGCACCAGTGATTTGAAGCAACTTACACCAACACAATTAGACAGGCTCACAAATAAAACAACAAACACAAATCCAAACAATGGCAAAATCAAAGGCAGAAAATACTCAGGCAAAACTTATGGCAAACTTAAAAAAATATTTTAAAAACAACACACAAGGTTGGTAGGCCAGATAGTAATTCTACTGTGCAAAAGGCTGGTAACACAGCACACAACACACATTATGACGCACTGAAATAAGAGTGTAAGAATAATGTAGCATTATTGTTGTAATGCAAAAAACACAAATACTCGCAAAACATTGTAACAATAGGAACGCGGTTACAAATACACAAGTGTATGTCAGAGCAGGTGGGAAAAGTCTAGAGTCCATGCGAGAGTGTAATACAAAATACCTGTTTCAAGTGTGCAAGAGGAATGTAAACTTCAAGCATTACGGAACCCTGCGTATGGTTCCGTATGACTGCAAGGTCACCAACTTCAAGTTTAAATCCTAATTAAAAAAAACAAACTGTTACAAGTAAACGAAGTTTACGCAGTAACTGATGTGCGTTTAGCACATCACAAACAAGTGAGTAACCCAATGAAAATGTTAGAACTAGATAATAAAATGCAATTCGAGTTTGAGTGTGACTTGATCTTAGATGCAAAAATGGTAGCACACTTTGATGATAGTAGAGTAACTGCTGTTACAGACTTGTTAACAGAACACAACATTGACTTTGTGGTTAAACTTGGCATGAATGAACTGCTGCAAAGAACTGTAACTATACAATCAGACAGCAGTATAAACCAACTATTTCACTATGACTTGACCACATTGATGTTGCAAGATAAGTAACACTATGGAAACATATGAGCTTGACGGAGAAGTTTTGCGTCCTTTACACATAAAAGTATTCGAACCAAGCAAGATAACTCATCCTGCACTGTTGTATCGTTGGGCAGTGTGTGTGAGTGATGCAGAAGTGCTCAGTCTTATAACACTAGTGGATATTATCCCGGACAACAAAACACTTGACATTTGAACAGACTAGTGCTAGTATAACACTATAATAAGTAGAGGGAGACAACAGTGGAAACTGCACAACAACTGAGACGGCAACGGCGCAAATTGCGTAAGGCTGAGACTGCTAAATTACATAAAATGGCAGACTTAACTGCTAGAGCATGTAAAATCAGCTTTGAAGCTGCATTATTAAAAGTAATCTTAAGACAACAACTAAATGGAGAAACAAAATGACATTTGATCCTAAAACATTTGATCCAATGAAAGAAGAACTAGACTACGAACAAGCCTGTTACTTTTACAATACTAAAACAAACTATTTTAAACTGTATGAAAAGCCACCAGTGAGAAGTCACAACACAGAACATGCAGTAAAGTTTTTTACTGGTGTTGAGGTAGAAGCTACACCTGTAAAAGGATGTAAAACACTGTTTGTAGTTGGCTTAGCAGACAAAGAAGAAATAATAATGCATTATGAAAATAGTGGTGCAACTCACATTTACTTTGGTGCAGACTTAAGTTTTACAGCAGAATCAAACACTGTAAAATGGTTGTTAATGATGGCACCATTTTTAAACCGGCTAATACCCTGCACATTAGACATGTGTATTATACAAGCGGCAAAGGTTAACAAACATATTATTAAAACAAATTGTGCTGCACTAATTCCTCTTATTCGTATGCCCATGCCCAATTTAGACAACTTCAATGCTAACACTACAATTAAAATAGACGACCATTGGAATGGTTCAAATGGTGGCGTGTATTGTGCTAAGTTAGACAGTATAACTACAGAACACAACTTTACGCCATGGAGTGCATACAGCAAAGATGAGCCTATTTGGA
>JGI24003J15210_10000406_pt1 | contig 18443 bp, 24 predicted proteins | sample LinPmetageLP28_FD_15210 | JGI IMG/M metagenome (IMG submission 15210)
TAGATTACACGAAGAATATCAAGCAATTAATGGTTATAACTGTAAATATGTTAGTGAATTAAAGTTTAAAAAAATATTATAGTCTAATCAATACCATAATATCCGTCTATTACAGAATAAATCTCTTCATCCGAAGCCGCATAACAACCCTTTAGTATTGAATGAACCTTAAACCTTAACATACTTAGGTCAGATGAAATCAAATAAGGCGAACCATCAACAACTACCCCTCTTTTGAACCGTCTACCTGTTTTAATTTTGGTAACTGGAAATGATTTCTTTACAAAACCCCTCATTAAACCAACTATAACTTTATCCACAATCTTTTTTTAATAAATATTTGATTAATAATATTAAATACTGTATATTTGTACTTAATGATGAGTATAGAACTAGATAAATCTGAAATACAATACAAAAACCTTATAAATTATAGGATTTGTGAGGAATTATATATTTCTTTTAAGGTTATGAAAAAATATAACTCATTTGATAACATGTGTAAAAACTTTAAAGAACTGATAGACAATGATATAAAATTATATGGTGAATTAAATAAGATATGTAATAAAGTTATTGATAATGTTACTGAATTATATAATCTAGAAAGATGGGAAGTTATAAATTATATATATGATTTCTTTACCGAAGAAAAATGGAAATTATATCAACCGATAGTTAAAGTTTTTATTAAAACACAAAATTATATTTAAAAAAAAATAAACATGAGTTATTTAGTTGCAAATCTACCACAAATAAAATGTTACGTAAGAAAAGAGTATTTATATGACTTTGAGAAGGGTCACGGTGAATACGAACCATGCTACTGGGTTAGTGTTAAATCAATACTAGGTAAAGCTTTATACATCGAAGCTTATTTAACCGAATACGGTGCCTTATATGATAAATTACCTATATCAGCTTTTACATGGAAAACAGACATTAATAATGAAGACTTATTACCACTAGATTATTTACAAATTTGGGATAGCTTCAGTTACAATATAACTGTAATAGAAAAAACCATATTAAAGAATATTGATTGTCAGGTCTACATGAAAGATAAAGAATGGCACAAGGGTAGCTACCTACTCACTATTGATAGTTGCCATTCTGAACCTAATGAACTTAATGTAAGTTTATCACAAACACCTAATGAACATAAGTCATTTAATATCATTAAAATGGATAACGGACAGTTCTCAGCCCAACCAAACAATAGAGTGTTATTCTACGACCAATCATTAACTGCTAGCGGATTAAAAGTACCAGACTTTAAAGTTAGTACTCATGAATTTTTCTGTGAAAACGCATTTAAATGGTCTGCTGACGATAATTACTTTTATGAATTAATTGAGAAATAATTTAAATTTTATTTTGTCAGTCGATAAATTATTTATATATTTACTGAACAAATAATTTTAAAACTATTACAATGAGTAAAAAAAAGGAATTAAGTAATCAAGAAGTAAAAGCTATTAAAGAAATTAAAAACAAATATCATGACGGGGTTGACACCTTACTAGAAGATTATAGAGAATCAAAAGCTAAAGTAAAAATATCTAATAAAAAAACAGATGTAGATAGAATTATGGATATGTTTATAGATGGGGATTGTCCAGATACTATTAGACGAGCATTAAATATGGAAAGAGCAGAGGTTGAAAAAATATTAGTAGATTATGGAGCAATGTAAGGTATCAAATACTGAAGGTCAAATAATATTTTATAAGGGGTTTTTAGCTCAAAAAATTATTATGGGTCGAACAAAAGTGTTTAAACTAACAAAAGATGACGAAATTATAGCACACTTAAGATGGGATGAAAACCCACATGAAAACATATCATTAGTTTGTAAATATATAGATAACTTTAATAAAAATTAAATAAAATGAATAATAAGGACTACGAATTAATTAAAAAATTAATAAACAGTAACACAGAACACTCCTTAACATTAAGGGATGAAGCAGTGAGTAAGCTAGACAAGTACTTAAACGAAAGTATAAGTTATGATACCGCACAGGAGTACGCAGAATACTGTTTTAGTAGTACCAAAAGAGGCATGATACCAATATCAATAAACATCTTTATAAAAAAACCAAAGTGGAAATATAAATCATCAAGAAGAATTTCAAAATAAATACCATGAAAGAAGAAATATTTGAATCACAAAGAGAAAAATTATTAAGCGACCTAATATTAAGTGATGTAGGCACTTACAGAAGAATAGGTGTATTAAAAGGACAAGGGTTCTTAAAAGAACCAACACACTATTACCTGGACCTTAAAGAGATATATGACCAATTATCAACTAAGAGTATAAAAAGACTATTAGACATAAAACCTAAACTGGAACTTAAAGACTGTAGAAAATAATTCAATATCTAAATTTTATAATAAAAGAGTATATTTATAATTAAAAGTGCATTTATTATGAAATTATTTGAAGGTGACATTAAAATATACAGAAGTGAGTTAGGTAAAGGTAAAAAACCAATACTTAAAATAAAGGGGGACTATATTCCTTATCTTAGCATACTTAAAAAGTTTAAGGCAGATTATAGCTTGAAATGGGGGCAAAAAGAAAAATATTGGTTCTGGTGGGCTTCAAAAGAAAAAGAAGAAAAAAAAAGAGAGGAACAAAACGATTTTATCATTAAAAATAAGATAAGACCAGCTTTAGAGAAAATAAAAGAAACTCATGAAGACTTTATTCAAGAAATTGATGACATAATAAACGCTATAGAAGATGAAGGTGAAGCACCACCTCAAGATGTTATAAAAATATCATCAGAAGAAAAAAATAATATAAAAGAAAAATTAGAAGAATTTAGAGAAATGCTCGTTAATATTGAAGATGATGAGGATTTTAAAAATATAATGAAACAAATTATTGCCATTAAATCCGCACAAGGGCAAACATTTACGCTAGGTAATTCATTATTAATACTAATACAAAATAAAAACGCAGGTATTGTTAACTCAATGTCTAACTGGTTTAAATTCTATAAAAGAGAAGTTAAAAACAAAAAACCCCTTTTAATATTTGCACCAACAAAGGGTGCTAAAATTAAAAAATCTAAGGAGGATAAAGAAAAAATAGTTAATAAGTACTACAAGGAAATAAATAAAACACCAGGTGATAACCTAACACCAAACGAAGGTATTAAACTTGAAGAATTAAAAAGAGATTTAATTATTGGGGCTAGGTATGACCTAGTACCAGTATACTCAGAACATGATACAGTTCAGATGCCAGGTACTGAAGATTTTATTAAAAAAGCTAAGGAAGCTCAAAAGGATGTTAAGTGGTACGATGATGATGCAAGTTCAGAAGACGTTACACCAGTATACAACGGATTAATTCAGTATGCTGAAAAAAAAGGAATTAAGGTTGATTTTGCTGACGACTTAGGAGGTTCGAGAGGCGTTAGTAAATCAGGAAGTATTGAAATACTTAAAAATGATGGTAAAAACATAGGACTTACCAAAACACTAGCTCACGAGATTTCTCACGAACTACTACATCAAGAATACTTAAAAAATAAGGGCGATGAAGCTGGTAAATTCTTTATAGGTAGAGGTTCAGATAGGTCAGATAAAGGACCTCTTGAACAACAAGCAGAAATTTCAGCATGGATATTTATGCATGCATTTGGTTTTGACGTTAAAACTACTTCATTAAACTATACTGTTATGTGGGGTGGTAATAAAGACAACATGGTAAAAGTGTTCCAAACTGTTTCTACAGCTGTTAACTCCTTAATAGACGGAGTCAGTAAGAACATTAAAGCAAATAAAGAACTTAAAGAAGGTGATGGTGGGTCTATTAGCAACCCTTCAAAAACATCACCAGAAGAAATCGCTAAACTTCTTGGGGTAAGTTCAGAATTTAATAAACTTAAAAATGATTCTGAACAATCTTCAGAAGATGACATACAAGAACTTCATGAAAGAATTGTTAGAAAATTAATGAAAAGAATATAATATATTATCACTAACGATTGGTGGGCCTCTTTTGAGGTCCATTTTTTTTGAAAATTTTTTTTTATAAACGAAAATTATCTTATATTTATATATAGATGAAACACTTAATCAAGAAATTGCTTAGAGAAGGCTTAGAAGAGGCCAGAAGTATCGAGGGTAATACATCCAAGGATGAAAACCTAGGTGAACTACTAACCCACATCCAACAGAAGTATGGTTTCGATAATACTTACGTCTCTTTTAGAGATAGTCAACACGTTGGAAAGATTAACCCAAGTAACAGATTCAACACACCAACTGGTCTATATACTTATAACCTAATTAATTTCTTAGATAAACCAACATATAACTTAGATGAATTTAGAAGTAAATTTCCCTTTGCTTCGAAAAGAGAATATATACAATTTTTAGTAACAAAGGATGATATTAATGTTATTAATTCTAATTATAGTAAAGTAAAACTAGATGGTTACGTTAATCAAATAAAAAACAAGTTTGGAAACATCGACCCAGTTAATGGTTTATGTGAAAGATGGCTTAAGGGTGAGTACGAATCAGATTATAGCAAAGCAAAACACCCAGCACATAAGTTTTGGTTATTCATATTTGATACTGTACCATACATTTACCCAAATGGTGAAAAGAATAATTCATTTGCTATATTATGTAGGTCGTTAGGTATAGATGGTTTTGACGATGATAAGCGTGAGGGATGGATACACCCATCAGAGGAGTCCCAAACAGTGTTTTTTAAGTCTAATTTATTTAAAGACGAGTTTATTTTAAAACCAAACATAGAAGGTTCAGCAAACCAGTTTAAAGGGGAGTATGATTGGGATAATGTGAGAAAAAGAACTGATAATGAGATTATAAAAGGTATATCGCAACATAAGATAGACCCCATTGAAAATTTTAACAATTTAATACCTTATTTAAAAAATCCGAAGATTAAAAATTACATGAGTAATTTTATATATAATTTAGATATTCCTGACATTATAAAATTATTGAATAATACAGTTAATGTTGAGGTAGTTTTTAATTTATTACCTAATAACGGTGAAAATTTCTTAGATATTTTAATTAAAGACGATATGTTAGAATTATTAGGTAAATCACTGTTAGCAAAAGACGTAATGAAGGTGTTGGGTAGTAAGGGTGATGAGTTTATATCTAAATTAGATTATTCTGATATAATGGAAATTTTTGAATTAAGTATGCCCATATTATATCAAGATATTATAAATATATTATTAGAAAATGAAGTATTTGTTTCTAGAGTAGATTCAGATATATTATATGAGTTATTAAGGCGTTTTAGTAATAAATATCGTAATGGGAAGACGAATGATAGGATAATTAATTTAATTAACTTTATGAGTAATGACAACAAAGCTGAACTTATGGTTGATTTAAGTAGTGGTGATGGGTTAAATACTTTACTAGATTCATCATCAAATCCAGATGAGATTATAAATATGTTACTCAATGAAGAAGATTTTATATCAAATTTAAAGTATGATTCTAAGTACGGTAGGGGTGGTATAGATTATTTAGTCATGTATTCTAGTGACCCTGAAATGGTAATGGATAAGCTGGGTGTGAAAGGTGAAACAGAGTTCCTATCCAAACTTAACGATAAAACCCCTTTGGTTCGAAAAGATACTATCAAAACTTATTTAATGTCTACCAATGAACCACATAAGTTACTTAAGTTATTAGGTGAGATTGGTGAAGAATTTATAGTTAACCTAAATTTTGATGATGTAAGAGAATTGTTTAGAAAAAATGATTTAAAAGGGGGTTATGGAAGAAAGATTTTTGAACTTCTTATGAGTAATGGTAAGTTTGTATCTAACTTACCTTCTTGGGCTATTTCAGAAATGTTAACATTTGGTAGAATAGCCTACTCGGATATTAATGGCACGGATAGGTACAATGATATAATCAATTGGGCAAAACAACAATTTATTAAATATGGACATGGTAAAAGTGAGCAGTTAACATGGAATTAGATAGAATAAACAATTAATGAATTGTACAGATGAAACACTTAATCAAAAAACTATTAAGAGAAGGGTTGTTGGGTGAAGAAGTTGATTCTTCCTTTATAGCATATCACGGTACACCAAAAAAAATAGATTCTTTTGTGGATGATTTTGTTGGTAGTGAAGACGCTACAGACCAAAATGGACCTGGTATTTATTTTACAACTAAAGTAGAAGAAACATATGGCTACGCTGGAAATGGTTATGTATATCATGTTGAAATAGCTAATAGTAAATTCTTAGATAGTATAGAACGTTCTGAGGCTTATCTAAGAAAATATAAAGATGATGTTAGAAAACTAATTACAATGGCACCTGACTGGGAAATGGACGCTCAAAATTGGGACCCAAACCCACAACTAGGATTAAATACAATGGTGGATAACTTTATACAATACAACTCAAACGAAAAAGATGTATTCCTACAAGTATGGATTGACATATATAGAGGTATAGAAGTGCAATTTGTTAGGAATATGGTTAAACTAGGTTACGGCGGTGTATTTGTTAATGGTGGATTCCAAAGCGGAACTGGAGGTGACCATATTGTAGTTTATAACCCTAAATTAATAAAGGTTATTAAAATAGAATCAAGAAATGAAGAAGCTAATTAAAAAATTACTAAGAGAAGGTTTGTTGAACGAGATTAGAGTTATCAATCCAGATATAATGTCGTTACAGAACGAGGAACCACTTAAAGATTCTGACACAATCAGAGTATATCACGGATTCAATGATTATGAAGACGCAATAACGACAATTAAGTTCGGATTTTCAGGTAAAGAAACAGGTAAAAGAACAATGAGTTTTTCCTACGAACCTAATAATAACCCATTAGGGTTATTTGTAACATTAGACTTAGAAACAGCCAAAAAATTTACATACCCAAGAGATAAAAGAGGTATTGTAGTAATACTTGAACTAAGTGTTAAGGTATCTGATTTAGAAGCACCCGTTTGGCCAGGAGGTAGCTACACTGTACCAGGTGAAATGGCTCAGTTTTGGAAAGATAAAGACGATAGGTATGAAAGGGGTACACTTAAAGCTAGAGAAGCTGCTAGTGATGATGAAAACAATTTTATTAGTGGGTCTGATAGACCAGAGGTTGCTGCAACTCTAGCTGGTAATGAACGCCAAGCGTTGTTTATGGGTGATATAAATCCTAATATGATAAAATCTATCTACTTCGGTGAGTCTGGAAGACACGGTTACTCACCAAAAAGATTAGATAGAATATCAAGAAAGGAATTTTTAAATAAATTTGAAACCCATGAACCCGAAAATGACGCTTATGGGAGAACAAGTAATAAGGGTTATGAATACCATGATAAAAAGAGTAAGTTATTTAAACCTAATGATGATTTATCAATAGAGGTTTTAGATTCTGCAGCTAAGAAAAGGCGTCAAAGTAGTGGTGAACAGTATTTACGTAAAATGGTTCAATTCGGAAAGTTAAAATTATTCTTATGGCCTAAGCAAATATCTCAAGTTGATGACTTTTTAAAAACAATAGATACGGATGAAACAATTAATTAAAAAATTACTTAGAGAAGGGTTGTTGAACGAAGGTGCATCACCTATATTATATCATTTTACTACGGTAAATAAATTAATTAATATATTATCAACCAATAGCTTTTACTTAACATCTAATATTGGGACTGGAGCAGACCAAATAGCGGGTAATAAAGCTTATTACATATCTTTTAGTAGAAGTAAAAGTATCGTACAAGGTTATGGTAATAAATTTAAGTTTAGTGGTGCAGCTAGGATTAAAGTAGATGGCCAAAAACTCAGTCAAAATTATAAAGTTAAATCAGTAGACTATTGGCAATACCCAAAAACACCAGACATGATGAAACATCTATCTGGTGATGAAATGGAAGATAGAGTTATTAGCGATAATGACGAAATACCAAACGCCAATAAATATATAATATCAATCGATATTTTAATAGAACCAGATAAAACCGTTAATCAAAAACTAATAGACCTAGCAAAAAATTTAGGTGTCGAATTATATTTTTTCAATAACAAAAAAGACTTCGCAGCTGGACTACCAAAAAGGTCTGTGAAACCAAATGTGGAAGACGGTGAACAAGAAACTAGAGAACAAAGCATATTCGACCTAGACACTATAATAGGTGCAGTTAGTTACAAAAACCCAGATAAATATAGAGAAGTATTAAATGTAATAGGTAACCAGTGGAAAGAAGAGATAGATAAGTATCACAATAAGTTAAATTACTACCTAAGACCAAATGACGATTATTATTTATCGGACTTAATCTCAAGCTTAAATAATGCAATACATAATGCTAGGTCAAACTCAAACAAACTACTTAGATACGCAATTAAAGAACTTACTTTGGATATGAGAAAAAATAATGTAAAAACCATTAAAGATTATCTAAAACATAAATTATATATAGGTAAAAAAACACAAGAAGATTATAATAAAGAATTAAATAATAAAATTCAAAATATAATCGATAATACCTTTAAAAAAGAAATTGGGGATTTAAATTATTCAGTATACGACCAAACAGAAACATACGAAAACTTATTTCAATTCAAACCAGCAAAAGAATTTATTACAAATAAGGTAAAAGAAATAAAAAAATATGTAGCAGATTACGTATTAACTAATAACAATATGTTTAAAAACTCATACGTATTAAGTAATTGGGAAATTAAAGACGCATTAGATTTAAGAGATGATAACTTTGAAGCCAATAGAGTTGCCAATCTATTGGTAGATGTACATTCAAGTGAAATATTAAGACCCTTGCAAATGATTACATGGAATATAGATGACTTCTATTATAACGAAGTTAAACGTATGCAAGAAGAAGAAATGGAACAGTGGAGAAATTAACACATATTTATATACAGATGAAACACTTAATAAAAAAATTGCTTAGAGAAGGACTTGATAGTAGTGGTAAGTTATATCACGGAACTCATATTAAAAACCTAGAAGATATTAAAAAATATGGTCTAATACCAGACTTTGGTGATGTTGTTAAAAGTACTGAAATGTATCAATATTATATGGATGATAATTATATAAATCCTGAAGATAGAGTTGAAGGTGTTTTATTTTTTTCGGATAATCCAGATACCTGGTCTTACTCACACTACGGTAAAACAAAAAATATAGATGAAGCTATATTGGTGGTGGTTGAAAAGAATGATAGTATTTTTAGAAAAATGGGTGATAGTTTTTATGATATTAACGGCAATGAAGTAGAATCAATTGATTATATCGATACTGATAAATTACCATTTTTTATAGAAGATGGTGATTATTTTAGCTTTGAAGAGCAAGAACCTATTGAAATTCTCTATGGTGATAAATTAAAAAATTATATATCACAATATTAACACATATTTATATATAGATGAAACACTTAATCAAAAAATTGCTTAGAGAAGGGCTTGACGGTAGTGATGAAGGAATTACACTATATCATAAGGTTGGTAACAAGCAGACTGATGATATGGGTGAGAGGATTAAAAACGTGATTAATAATGGTTTAATACCTTATGATGCTATTGGTGGGAAGTATAGTGAGCGTGGTAATGTAATATGGTTTGCATCAAATTATGAAACATATGGTAATGATGGTGATTTTGTATTATCGATAGAGTATAAAAAAGAAAATATTAATAAATTTAATATGCATTTTGATGGTCAGTATGCTACGGCATCCAAACCAATACCATTTGAGGATTTAGAAGTAATTAAGATTCCAGTTGGTAGGGTAAATGGTATTTACCTAACTGATAGAGACTTTATAGAGGAGCTTATACCCAAATATAAAGTAACACCAGATAAGTTTAACAACTTACCACATAAAGATAATGTTGTTTATGTTGACTTATTTAATAAGTACGTGCAACCATATATTGGTATTGATAATTATGTTGAACAATTAGACAGTAGTAAGATTAAGTTAATTAATTTAAATACATGAAACACTTAATAAAAAAATTGCTTATAGAAGGGTTAGAAGAGGCCAGAAGCATTGAGGGTAATATCTCTAAAGAAGAAAACTTAGGTGAGTTACTAACTCACATATATGATAACTACGGTTTCAATAACGTATTTGTGTCGTTTAGAGATAGTCAACACGTTGGAAAGATTAACCCAAGTAACAGATTCAACACACCAACTGGTCTATATACTTATAACCTAATTAATTTCATCAATGAACCTACGAGTAATTTAAGGGCCTTCAGGAATATATTTCCATTTGCTTCACATAGAAAATATATTCAATTCCTAATAATCAAGGACGGTCTTAACTTGCTTGATTCTAATTATGATAAATCAAAACTGGATGGTTACGTTAATCAAATACAAAGCAAGTTCGGCAACATTGGTCCAGTTAATGGTTTATGTGAAAGATGGCTTAAGGGTGAGTACGAATCATATTATAGTGGAGCAAAACACCCAACACATAGGTTTTGGTTATTCATATTTGATGCTGTACCATACATCTATCCGAATGGTAAAAAAAACAACTCATTCAGTATAATTTGTAGGGCGTTAGGTATAGATGGTTTCCACGATGATAAGTGTGAAGGATGGATACACCCATCAGAGGAGTGTCAAACAGTATTCTTCAAGTCCAATTTATTTAAAGATGAATTTATGTTATCCAGCGTACAATCGAAAATGAAAGAACCTACAAAAGTGTCTTACACGGAAAACCAAGTCATAAAGATGATTTCACAACATAAATTAAACCCTATTAAGGATTTCGATAAATTAATTCCCTATTTAGGCAACTCAAAAATTAAAAATTATATTAAAAATTATATTTCAAATGAATCAGATGTTAGGGGCTTATTAGAATACTCTAATGAACCTGAAAAGGTATTAGATTTCTTAGGTAATAAGGGTGTAGAACTTATAACGAAACTTAATGTAAGCGACCTAATAGAAATAATAATGTACTCACATAAGCCTGAAAGATTATCAGTTGCTTTATTAAGCAATAGTAAAATTACAGATAGGTTATCGAATAAAGCAATAGCAAGTGTCATAAGTCAGTCTAAAACAAAAACCTCAGAAAATTTTGTAGATATACTGGGTAATAGACTTAACGAAATATTGCTTGAAATATCGACGGAGGATTTTGTTAGAATTTTTACCCCATTGGACAGCGAACAAAATGTGCCAGAAGGGAGTAACGTTAAGAATCAAAAATTAGCAGATAGGTTAATAAATGATAAAAGTTTAATGAGTCAACTAGACTTAGGAAAAGCGGCGTTATTAATACACGTATCAAACCATAGTAGTGGTGACATGGATAGTGACTTAATAAAATATGGTCACAAGGTATAATTCTTTTTATTTATATACATATGAAACACTTAATAAAAAAATTGCTAAGAGAAGGACTTGAATCTACTACACTAAGTAAAGAAGAGTTCTTTAAACAAAATAACATTAACCCAGAAGAATTATCCTATATGGGTAGTGGTGACTTTGGTAAGGCACACTCAATAGGTGATGGTAGAGTTCTTAAAATAACCAGGTCTAAAAGTGAGTTTGACTTTGCTAAAGAATTAGTCGGTAAAGACGTACCAGCACTAGATGGGTTCGTTAATTTCTATGCGGCTAGTATAGTAGATAACCAATACTATATTATTATGGAAGAATTAGAAGAAGATTCCGATATAGAAGACCTATACTATCAAGTAGAAGAATTACTAAGTAATGAAGGACTACCAATACAATATCTACATATGTTAGATACTGACGAACTGGATTTAGATGAAGACATATTAAAGTTTATTAATGATATAGAAGATGTTAATCACTCTTATAGAATTTTAGGTGTAGAAGCTAGTGATATAAAACCAGATAACCTAGGTGTTGATAAAAATGGAAAGGTAAAAGCTTTTGATATTGACGATAGAAGTATTAATGAATTATACAGATGAAAAACTTAATTAAAAAATTACTTAAGGAGGCTATATCTAGACATGGTCATAAAGTTCCATCTGGTGACGTATTCTTGAATAATAACATTCATGGAGGTCCAGAAGGTCCTAACTGGGACTTAGGTAGAAAGATAGATGTGTATAGTTCAGACGTTGAGTTCGAAACCAACCCAATTGAAAGGGTAAGTGTATCTGATATAGTCCCAACACAAAAATTCCTAACTAAGGATAACTTAGATAAGGTCAAAAAGAATGAGGAAGACTCTACTGGAGCGTATCTAGTTAAATATAATGGTAAGTATTTCATTATTGATGGTCACCATAGAATAGCAAATAAGATACTAGGTGGTGCTGATACAATCTCAGCGTATGTACAAGATATTGATAAGTCTATAAATGAACAACCAGCAGGTGACAAAGACTTAATAGGATACAAGGTTATGCCACTTATAAATGGCGAAATATCTTCTGGCGCAAACGCCAGACTAAATTTAGACATTAAAGTAGGTAAAGTCCTTACCATGCCAGGTAACGGCATATATCTATCACTAAATAAACAATATGTTTTAGATTACTATTCAGAATTAGCTGATGATGAAGTATTAATTACCTTTAAATTTAATACTAAAGATATTACTACAGGAGATATCACAGATAGAGAAACTGAATTAAGTGTTAAAAAAGTATTAGTCACTAGTATTAAACATATTACTGACCCCTCCTAAAATTTTTAATAAATAAGTTCTACCTATTCACCAGAATCATATCCTGGCTTACAAAGTACGTTCTGAATCTTATGAGCTATAGTGTTGTATTGGTCCTTCATGTTAGATGACTTATCCAACCCGTCCTCTAATTCTTTCAACATCTCATCTACGTTAGCCTTATCTTTCTCTTCTATCGTTGTCTTCTTTAATAATGAATCCAATTCTTCACGACTACTGATACTAAAATCATCACATATATTCCATTTCTTAGATTTTGAATTTACTTCCGACTCATTTAATATTTTTCTTAACCTATTTCTGATAAATTGTTTCATTACTATTATTCTTTATTATAAATATACCCCTATAAAATTAAAGTAATTTTTCCCAAAAAATATTTTTTCATATACCCCTATTAATATATCTAAAATAGTTTTTACCCCTGGAATATATTACAATATATAACACCCCTAAATAATACTAAAAAAATTACCAAAAAATATTTTTTATAAAGGACTAACCTTAGTATTAATTTCCAAAAAAATTACCAAAAAATTTTTGTTTACAGCATCAGGCGAACCATACGGGTGCGTTATACCCATATTACGGGAGGGATAACAGGGGTGGCTCTATGGGGGGTATTAAGTCCCCTCCCCCCTCCGTAGAGTTATAGTGGTATGTTTACCTATCTTAGAAATTAAAGGCTCTTAAATTAGCTTAAAATAAGTTGCAAGTATTCTCCATAGAATTATCTTATTATAGTAATAAGTTTTATCTATTAGAAAATAATAGGCACAAAAAAAAGGGATGCCTTTCGACATCCCTTATAATTGAAATTAAATATTTATACTATGGTCATTTTGCCATCCTTATTTCTTGTTTTAATATAAGTACAACCACTGTCAGTCATAGCTATATCCAAAATAGTAAATTCGTCCATATCATTTTCAGCCATTAAATCAAAATTAGCATATCCCGAATAATATTTAATGTTATCATCATCATACAATTCAAAGAAATCTTGCAGACCTAATTTTTTTGCTTTTGCTTTTTCCTCCTTAGTAGCTTTATAGCTATTATCTAAACAAATATTCATTATTGCAAAATAGTTGTTTCTTGTTTGCCCTATTGTTTTTCCGTAAAATTTAGCTTGATTTCTAATCATTTTTATTGGTTTTTATTGGTTAAATTTTAATTAAATTAAGTTTAAAAAAGGGATGCCGTTTAGCATCCCTTTTTTGATTAAATTGAACATTCAGTATTCTCGTATCTAACACCTTGAATTGAAATTTGTTTTATATTCTCGATGTAAAGTTTTCGCCACAAAATAGGCTTCTTTGTTCCTTGATTTTTTGGCTTACTCGGTACGGGTAAAACATCGGGTAATTCACTTTTTAAAACTTCATTTTTATTCAAATAAAAGTTTGTAATCACCTTTAATTTAGGGTTTGGATTTGGTCTATATTGAATAACACCCTTTCCTTTAAATTTACCTGCAAAAGTGTTTATACTTTCATCCAATTCAATCGGCATTGTATTAATACCTTTCTTATATTCCGTTTCGGGCAAATTTTCTCTATTTAATTGATTTACTACGTTTCTTTCATAGTCCGTAGCGACTATTATTGGAACGTTACTAGACTTCCTAATTTCGTCCGTAAAAGGTATTTTTACATCCTTTCCTTTAACTGCATCCCATTGCTTAATATTCCTTATAAACTTTGTACATTTTGGAGATGTGTACTGTAAAACTGTTGCGGTGCTTCCTATTCCGTTTGGTAGTGTTAAAAGAATAGTTGTTAATTCATCCGTAGTAACTTTTTTAAATTCACTCATTTTTTTAAGTTTTATTGGTTTGGTTTGTGTAACTGCTTGAGAACCAAGCAATTACGATTTAAATTCTCGTAACTAACTGAAAAACAGCGTTTTACGGCTCGTTACGCATTATCCAAGATTTCAAAGAACTTCCACAAAGATAAACAAATTATTGGCTTTTCAAAGAAAAAAAGTGAAATAAAATGAATATTTTTTTTAACGCTTGTAACTAGTTGATTTATAGGCATTTAGCACTTCTCTGAAAAGTTATATATAGATACCATAGAAGCACAAAAGTGGCTTAAAACGGCTAAAAAAGGGCTTCAGAGGATTTTTGGATTTTCCTAATTTTTTAACATTTTTAACATTTGATTTTTTGGCTAATTTTCAGGTACTTTATTTTTTTATTTAGAATTAATATAAATAAGTATGAAATTCTTTTTTTTAAAAAACCTAATTTTTTAACATTTATTTTTTTATTTAGAATTAATATAAATAAGTATGAAATTCTTTTTTTTAAAAAACCTAATTTTCAGGTACTTTATTTTTTTAAAGTTATTAATATCATAGTGTTAATTAATAATAATAATAATTAATTTTTGCATTGATTTTTTTTGTATCTTTGCACGAAATTTTAAAAATGAGATTTCCCCTATATATTAAAAATATAATATAATTTTTGACCTGACCAAATAAAAAATGATTTATTTTAATATTTACTTAAATATTTTTTAATGGTTAAAAAAATAAAGTATTTAATAAATCATTTATAATTTACTTATATATTAAAATATAGCATAATTTTTGACCTGACCAAATAAAAAATGATTTATCTTCAAAACATCATTATATCATACATACATACATAGTACACATCTGTGTACATCTAATAAACTATGTTTAAAGCCATTTTAAGAGTGTTTTTCATTAAAACTATAATCTATATCCATTTAATTGTAATAGTGTCTTAAATCTCTTAAAAATAGCCTTAGATTTAACATCAGGACATAAAAAAAGGATAGCTTTTAAACTACCCTTTTAACTAGGTTTTAAAACTTTAAAACTTTTTTGCACAAATATCGCCTAATCCCCTTTTTATCGAATTAGCATCTGTTAAGGTTTTACCGCAACGAATACATTTCCCTAAGTGAAAAGTTTCCATTTTACTATCTAAAAATTCAAATCTTTTTTGCTCAACTGCTTTTAATACAAAAGCAATAGCCTTTGCCGATGGCGTATCAACTAACTGACGTTTATTGGTAATGCGACCATTAAAATAACTTCCAATTCTTTTAAACTCCAAATATTGGGTTTCAACCTTTACGTGAGTGTACCAATTTCCTTTGAACTCGCTTCGTGAAATTGAATAAGTGTAATCTTTTCCACTAGCTAAAGACTTTAGGGTAAACCTACCACCTTTAATATTTTTTTCTACTAATAATTGAGAGATACTTTCTGAAGAAATTTTTGACTTGCACATAATATAAAAATTTATTGGTTAGACCACAAAGATAGAAATAAAGTTGAGTTATACAAAATAATATTTAATTTAATTTAAAACATCATTTAAAGCCATTTTAAGAGTGTTTTCTATTAAAACTATAATCTATATCCATTTAATTGTAATAGTGTCTTAAATGACCTATAAATAGCCTTAGATTTAACATCAGGACATAAAAAAAGGATAGCTTTTAAACTATCCTTTTAACTAAGTTTTAAAGGTTATCCCCATTGGATATCCTTTAAATCATCATCATCAATATTTAAATCAAGAATAACCCTACAAAATTGAGTAAAATCGCTAATAATTTTTTTAGCCTCTTGAGGAGTTTGATTATCATAAACAGAACCCATATAATCTTTCATTTTAATCACTTTGGCAAGACCTTCTCTACCTTTACCGAAACCATATAATTCACGACCATAAATTTCATAACAATCTGAATTTTCTTTAATTTCCTTGTCATACTCATTAAATTGATAATTACAATCAAGACTACCAAGAACAGCCTTATGCTTAGCTAAAGCATCAGGAGTAACATTAAGACCTAAAGCCTTATTCCAAAATTCTAATTCACTTGTTTTTGCTATTGGATAAATACGAACACCCATAATATAAAAGTTTAAAAGTTAGACCACAAAGATAGAAATAAAGTTGAGTTATACAAAACAATATTTAATTTAATTTCAAATTTCCCCTATATATTAAAATATAGCATAAATTTTGACCTGGCCAAATAAAAAATGATTTATTTTTAAAACGTAGTTTAAAGCCATTTAAAGACCTTTTTACCATTATGATATAATCTATATCCATTTAATTATAAAGATTAATTAGATAGCTTAAAAATAGCCTTAAATTTAATATTAGGACATAAAAAAAGGATAGCTTTTAAACTATCCTTTTAACTAAGTTTTAAAGGTTATTTGTTTTTTAAAACCTCACTTACAAGTTCATCAACTTGTTTAACACTATCAAGGTAATCAAATAGACCGTCCACGTTCACAAAAGTTATATTCTTGTAACCGAATGTTATAACTCTGTTCAGTCTTAATCTAGTAACAAAGAAATCGTCCTCCTCAGTTACTTGACCTTTCCCAACAGTTTCCTTTTTAGCAAAAAATGAAGGAGTTAATAAATCTAAACCTTTCAACTGTTCAACCGTTTTAGGCTCTCCATTGTGGTAATACGTTGATTTTGGAACATAGCCACTAGAATAAGCGTTTAATCGTAGGTCTTGAGCCTTAACACCTCTGAAAAAGAAAGGGCTAACATATTCTAAACCTCTAGGACTATCGGGAGTATATTCGCCATCAATTCTGTTCTCAATTTTGTTCTTGTAACTTTCGCCCAATCTCATTTCTGTTTGGACTAATTTATTAACAGTTTTAACTTTCTTTTTGGTTCTACTCTTACTTTCATCTGTAAAGTATAAAGTACTAAATTTAGTGGCTTTAATACCCTCTTTAGTAATAAAGTTAGCCAATTCTTCCGTTGTAACAAATTTGTAATTTTTCATAATACTACTGTTTTAAAGTTAGACCACTAAGTTAAAAAACTTATTTGGTTCTCACAAGTGTTTTCAAAAAAAAAGTGAAATTAATTTACTAGACTAGATAAATGCACACCTATACAAAAAAAAACAATACACTAAGTAAAAAAATGATAGAATTTTTCTATTAAAATGAAATGTAATATAGAGGTCACTTCTAACTAGCTGATTTACAGTAAGTTACAGAGGTTTTTTACGTTCTCTAAAAAGTAATATACTGATACCTAAAACGGGTTAAAGTGGCTTAAAACGGCTAAAAAGCGGGTTTAAAGGATTTTTGGATTTTCCTAATTTTTTAACATTTATTTTTACAGATTTTACCAATCTGTTAATTAATTTTTTGACCATTAAATAATAAAAAACTACATTTTACTATATAATAAAAATATAGAAGAATAATCGAGATATCCAAATTAATGTAAAGATTTATTTATTAACAATTAAATGTTAATAAGTGAGAGTAAAATAAATTTGGTGGAACAGAATAAAATTACTACCTTAGTGTTCTAACTTTTAAACAGTAGTATTATGGTTAAATTGAGTAAAGTACAAAAAGAGAAATTTATGCAACTTCTTAGAGAGGTTGCTGATGAGCAATTAAGAGATGAGGATAGAGTGGGCAATATCCATTTTAATACAGATGAGGCTAAGAGCATTGCTCGTGATACTCTTCAAGGTCTTCATACCTTTATAGAGTTAAGAGAGAGACTTATATAGTCTCTTTCTCTCACACGCATAAACACAAACGTGTACATTTAACTTGTGAGAACCAAATAAATTTATTAACTTAGCAATCTAACTTTTTAATAACAGAGCATATGAAAACAATTGGTGAAGAAATTAAGGGAACTCAGTTTGATACTGACCTTGAT